>MDSW01005149.1_pt1 | contig 42898 bp, 45 predicted proteins | sample 811171 | NCBI WGS metagenome assembly MDSW01 (sample SAMN05326641, study PRJNA326480) | marine metagenome | isolation source: seawater | place: Atlantic Ocean: North West | collected 2012
ATAATAAATTTGCACTTGCAGCTTAATTAATTTTTTAATTAAGTTACGGGGTTTGGGGCACCTGGCAACAGAACGCCCCTTTTCAAAATAAGAAATAATTTTAAAAAATTAAGTTTTTTAATCAAAATTTTGGTGCGGCCAGAGAGACTCGAACTCTCATGGGAAATCCCACTTGGCCCTCAACCAAGCCTGTCTACCAATTTCAGCATGGCCGCTTTCTGCGTCAGATTAATTGAATGACAATTATCTTTCAAGTTGATAGATTAAAAATATGGAATTAACTTCTGAAATTAAAAAAGCGACAGATACTATTTATCAAAAAGTTTCAAAAACAATACCTGAAATTGAATGGTCAATTCATGCACCCTTTATTTATAAAATTAATAAACTTAAGAAGGAAAAAAATGCAGTTATTCTTGCCCACAACTATCAAACACCAGAAATTTATCATGGTATATCTGATTTTTCAGCAGATTCATTATCATTGGCGATTGAAGCTGCTAAAACTAAAGCAGATATAATTGTGATGTGTGGTGTGCACTTTATGGCAGAAACTGCAAAATTAATGAGTCCAAATAAAAAAGTTTTGTTGCCTGATATGAAAGCTGGTTGTTCATTATCATCTTCAATTACAGGTGAAGATGTTAGAAATTTAAAAAAAAAATATCCTGGAGTGCCAGTTGTTTCGTATGTGAATACTTCAGCAGAAGTTAAAGCTGAAACTGATGTATGTTGTACTTCTGCGAATGCTGTTAAAATAGTTAAATCATTAAATGTTAAAAAAGTTATTTTTTTACCTGATGATTTTTTAGCGAAGTATGTTGCTTCACAAACAGATGTGGAAATAATTTCTTGGAAAGGAACCTGCGAAGTGCATGAACAATTTAATGACGAAGAAATAAACCATATAAGAAAGAATAATCCTGGAATTAAAATTATAGCACATCCAGAGTGTCCTCCTGATGTTATTAAGGCAAGTGACTTTGCAGGCTCAACTAGTGGAATGATTAAATATGTAAAAGATCATCAACCAGAAAAAGTTATGATGGTTACTGAGTGCTCGATGAGTGACAACGTACAAATTGATAATCCAAATGTTGAATTTATTAGGCCATGTAATTTATGTCCTCATATGAAAAAAATAACTTTACCAAAAATTTTAGATTGTTTAGAGAATGAGACTAATGAACTTATTATGGATGCTCAAACTATTGAAAAAGCAAGGAAATCTGTTGAGAGAATGGCAGAAATAGGCAGATAAAATCTGTGTCCCAAGTCAATTTAAGTAAAAAATATATAACTTTAATATGCAGAAATGCAATTAAAGAGGATCTAAAACCGTCTGGAGATATAACTTCAAATCTTTTGAAAAAAGATAATATAAAAAGATTAAAAATGGTTAGTAATCAAAGAGGTATACTTGGAGGTCTTGATTTTGTTAAAGAAACATTCAGGCTTGTTGACAAAAAGATAAATATTAAAATTTTAAAAAAAGAAGGATCGTTGATAAAGAAAGGATCCATTATTGCTATTGTTGAAGGAGATCTTAAAAAAATACTTGTAGCTGAAAGAGTCGCTTTAAACTTTGTTTCACTCATATCTGGAATCGCTTCCTATACAAATAAATTTGTGAGAAAAGTTGGGAAAAAAACCAAAATTTGTTGCACAAGAAAAACAATACCAACAATTAGAAAAATTCAAAAATATGCAGTAAAATTAGGGGGTGGCTATAATCATAGATATAATTTAAGCGATGAGTTTTTAATCAAAGATAACCATTTTTCAAACTTAGATGATTTAACTTATATCATAAAAAAATCTATAAAATCTAAGTATAAAAAAAAAATTACTGTTGAAGTTGATAATTTAAGGCAGTTAAATAAAATTAATGGATTAAAATTTGACAGAATTTTGCTTGATAATATGAATATAAAAACACTCAAATTGGCTGTCAAATTAACCAAACAAAATTACGAAACTGAAGCATCTGGTAGTATAAATATAAAAAATGTTAGTAAAATTGCCTCTACAGGAGTAGACCGAATATCTATAGGCTCATTAACACATAGTTTTAAATCAATGGATATTAAATTAGAAATTTAAGATAAAAATTAGGATTTTTTTAAATATGCTTGCGCAGCAGCAAGTCTTGCGACTGGCACCCTGTAAGGTGAGCAAGAAACATAATCTAATCCAATTTTTGAACAAAATTCTATACTCTTAGGATCGCCACCGTGTTCTCCGCAAATTCCTAATTTAATTTTTTTATTTTGTATCTTTCCTTTTTCAGTAGCTAATTTAATCAAATCACCAACCCCTTCATCTATTGATACGAATGGATCGGTGTCAAAAATTTTATTTTCAATATAGTCATTCAAAAATTTCCCACTATCATCTCTACTAATTCCAAAGGTTGTTTGGGTTAAATCATTTGTTCCAAAACTAAAAAATTCTGCATGTTTTGCTATATATTGTGCTTTAATTGCTGCTCTTGGTAATTCAATCATGGTTCCAACTAAAAAATTAATTTTAGTATTGTTTTTATCTTGTACTTTTTTTGCAACTCTAATAACTAGATCTTTTATTATTTTTATTTCAGCCTCAGTCGAGACTAGAGGTATCATAATTTCTGGAATTATTGACTTAATTTTGTTTTTTTTACATTCAACTAAAGCCTCAAATATTGCCATACATTGCATTTCATAAATTTCAGGAAAGGATATAGCTAATCTACACCCTCTATGACCTAGCATAGGATTATGCTCATGTAGCTCGGCTATCCTACTTTCTAGCTCTTTATTTTTTATTTTTAATGAATTTGCAACTTCATTTATCTCATTTTCACTCTTAGGTAAAAATTCATGTAAAGGGGGATCTAACAGTCTTACTGTAACTGGAAGACCATTCATTATTTTAAAAATATTAATAAAATCTTTTTTTTGAAATGGTAATAACTTATTTAGTGCTAATAAACGGTCTTCTTTTGATTTAGACAAAATCATTTCTCTTACAGATGTAATCCTATCTTCATCAAAAAACATGTGCTCAGTTCTACATAGACCTATACCCTCTGCACCAAAATCTCTAGCTGTTTTACTATCTACAACAGTTTCAGCATTAGTTCTTATTTTTAATTTTCTAAATTGATCAGCCCATTTCATAAGTTTTGAAAACTCACCTGATATTTCAGGTTTTATAGTTTTTACATCTCCTAAAATTATTCTTCCAGTTGAACCGTCAATTGTTATAATATCTCCCTCTTTAACAATAATACTTCCGGCTTTGAAAGATTTGTTTTTATAATCAATTTCAATTTCACTTGAGCCCGATACACAAGGTCTTCCCATTCCTCTTGCAACAACCGCTGCGTGACTTGTCATTCCTCCTCTGGAAGTAAGTATTCCTTTGGCTGCGTGCATGCCCTGTATATCCTCAGGGGAAGTTTCAATTCTAACTAAAATTGAATTTTGCATCATGTTGTTTAATCTCTCTGCTTCTTCGGATGAGAAAACTGCTTTTCCACTTATTGCACCAGGTGATGCTGGCAAACCTTTCGCTATTACATTTAAATTACTTTCCTCGTCTAAGGTTGGGTGCAAAAGAGAGTCTAATGAGTTAGGATCTATTCTAAGAACTGCATCTTTTTTTGAAATTAACTTTTCGTTGAACATGTCTACTGCAATTTTTACTGATGATTTTGCAGTTCTTTTTCCTGATCTTGTTTGTAAAATCCATAATTTATTATTTTCGATAGTAAATTCGACATCCTGCATATCTAAATAATATCTCTCTAATTTTTTCAGTATGTTTCTTAGTTGATTAAATACTTTTGGCATTAGTTCCTCTAAAGATTTTTCTTTGGAACTAATATAATTATGAGATTTTTTTGTTATGCTTTGCGGGGTTCTTGTTCCTGCAACAACATCTTCTCCTTGTGCATTAATCAAATATTCTCCGTAAATTTCTTTTTTTCCATCCGAAGGATTTCTTGTAAAAACAACACCTGTTGCACAATCATTTCCCATATTTCCAAAAACCATAGACTGAATATTAACTGCTGTTCCCCATATGTCTGGGATTTTATTTATTTTTCTATAAATTTTTGCTCTTTCACTTTCCCAGGATAAAAACACTGAAGATATAGCTCCTAATAATTGGTCGTAGACATTTTGAGGAAATTCTTTTTTTGTTTTTTTAAGTATGATATTTTTAAAATCTTTAATGAGTCCATCCCAATCGGATGCATTTAATTCGGTGTCAAGCAAAACACCCTTGGTAAGCTTATAATTTTCTATTATTTCTTCAAAATAATAATTTTCAATGTTTAGAACTACATTTGAATACATTTGTATAAATCTTCTGTAACTATCTTTTGCAAACCTATCATTTGACGTTTTTTTAGAGAGGGCTAAAGTAGTTTTATCATTCAAACCTAAGTTTAAAATTGTGTCCATCATTCCTGGCATTGATACTCTTGCGCCAGATCTAATAGATAATAAAAGTGGGTTTTTTAGATCTCCAAATTTTTTTCCAGATATTTTTTCAAGGTTTAATAATTCTTTTTTTATTAGATTGAAAAGTTTTTTATCTATTTTTTTTTTATTTTTTAAAAAAAATTGGCAAGCTTCAGTAGAAATAATAAACCCAGGAGGTACTGGAAATCCTAATCTACCCATTTCTGCGAGGTTTGCTCCTTTGCCGCCTAAAATGTTCTTTGGGTTTTTTATTTTTTCAATTAATTTAGAGTTAAAATTATATACATAATTTTTCATTAAACACTCTCTATTTTTGAAAAATTGAAATAACTATCAAATGTTAAACAAAACATTTTTAAAAGTTCTAATCTATTTTTTTTAATAACATTATCTTGGTCGTTCACAATTACATTATCAAAAAAATTATCTACTTCATTTTTTGAGGATGCCAAGACTCTTAATAACGCTTTATAGTCATTCTCTATACTAATGCTTGCAAAATCCTTTTTTATCTCATGAATTTTTTTATAAAGATTTTTTTCGTGTTCATTATTAAAAATACCAACATCAACAGAGCCTGTGACTTCGATATTTTTGTTTTTGCCTTCTGCTGAGATAATTTTGTAGGCCCTTTTGTAATTTGATATTACATCAACTCCTACATCTTTTTTAATCTCATTATTAAGTATTTCGGCCTTTTTGTAAGTTTTTACAATGTCATCCGTATTGTATATTGTGGTAGAAGCCTCGATTATATCTTGTCTTATTTTTTTCTCTCTCATAAAGTATTTAAGTCTTTCTTTAAAAAAATTAGATAACTCAAACTGAATATTTTTAACATCAAATTTTAATGATTGTTCGTTATATAATTGGCAAGAATAATTAATTAGATCTTTTATTTTTAATTTTATGTTATTTTCTAAAATTATTTTTAATAGGCCTATGGCTAATCTTCTTATTCCAAATGGGTCTCTAGAACTTGTTGGTATCAAATTTATTCCAAAAAAGCCGACCAACGTATCTAACTTATCAGTTATTGATAATGCAATACTATATTGTTTTTTTGGAATTTTACTATCAATACCAATTGGCAAATAATGCTCTTTAATCGCTAAGCATACATCCTTTTCAAATCCTTGTGACTCGGCAAAATATCCACCTAGGGTCCCTTGCAACTCAGGGAATTCTCCAACTAAGTCTGACATTAAATCTACTTTACAAATCATTGAGGCTATCTCAATTTTTTCTTTACTTATTAGAAGTTCATCCGAAATTATCCCACTTAATTTTTTCATTCTTTGGATTTTATCAAAGTAACTACCTAAACCTTTAAAATAATTAATGTCTTTTAATTTGGAAACTTGTTTAACCATACTTTGGGATTTATTTTTTTTCCAAAAAAATTCAGCATCACTTAATCTTGCATCCACAACACGTTCATTTCCTAATTTAACAAAACCTTTTTCATCTGAACAATCTGCAACAACAAAAAACTTGTTAGTTAAATTTTTCTTATTATCAAAAGTCGGAAAATATTTTTGATGTTGTTCCATCATAATTTTATTGATTTCATTTGGCAAATCTAAAAATTTTTTATTAAACTCACAAAAAATTATATTAGGTTTTTCAACTATATCTGTTACTTCATTTAATAATTTATTGTCAATTATAATTTCTAGTTTTTTTTTTTTTGATAATTTTACTAAATTTTGCTCGATAAATATTTTTCTTTGCTCATTATCCAAAATTATTTTTTTATTTTTAAAAAAAGATTTGTAATCTTTATAACTATTAAATTTTTTTGTTTTTTCTTCAAAATTTTTTTCTATAAAAGTCTGATTTGAACTTTTTAAATGGTAAAAATTAAAATCTAATGGTTTTTTGTCAAAAATAGCTAATATTGATTTAAGCGGTCTCCCCCAATATAGGTCTTTATCACCCCATTTCATTGACTTTTTCCATGATAGCTTACTTAATATTTTTGGTATATTTTCATTTAATATTTCTGAAGTCTTTTTTTTTATAGCTTTTCTTTCATAAAAATAAAATTCACCCTTATCAGTTTTTTTTTTATAAAGATTATTTTTTGTAATTTTATTTGAATTAATAAAACCATTTAATGCAATTTCTGGAGCCAAAATACTTGGGCCCTTAATCTCTGCTGAGTTTATTTTTATAGAACTGCTTAAATCATTAATTAGAAGAATTAAACGATTTGGTGTAGAAAAAGTAAATACATCATTTTTGATTTTTATATTTTCTTTATCTAAAAATTCTTTAAATTCTTTTTTTAAATTGACTCTTGCCTCAGATTGTAATTTAGCGGGCATTTCTTCACTGAATATTTCAATTAATAATTCTGACATTTACTCTTCTTTTTTAATCCAAACATGACCAACTAATTTCACTATCTCTCTTATTCTTGATATGTATTCTGCTCTCTGAGCTACACTAATTGCTCCTCTAGAATCTAAAATATTAAACACATGACTTGCTTTAAGGCATTGATCATATGCAGGTAAAGATAATTCATTTTCTGATAATTTTTTGGACTCGCTTTCAAACATATTAAACATTTTAAGTAAATTTGATGTATCCGCTGTTTCAAAATTATACTTAGAAAATTCTTTTTCAGCTTGAAAAAAAATTTCTTTATATAAAATTCCTTCTTCATTCCAGATCAAATCAAAAACATTTTTTTTCTGCTGAGTAAACATACACAATCTTTCTAAGCCATAAGTTAATTCTACAGAAATTGGATCACACTCTAGACTAGCCATTTGTTGAAAATATGTAAATTGAGAAACTTCCATCCCATCACACCAGACTTCCCATCCAAGGCCTGCTGCTCCTAAAGTAGGACTTTCCCAATCATCCTCTACAAATCTTATGTCATGCTCGCTGTGTTTAATACCTATAGAAGCTAAGCTATTTAAGTACAACTTTTTAATATTTTTTGGTGAAGGTTTTACTAAAACTTGAAATTGATAATAATGTTGTAATCTATTTGGGTTTTCTCCATATCTACCATCAGTAGGTCTTCTTGAAGGCTGTACATATGCAACTTTCCACGGTTTTTTTCCTAGGGATTTTAATGTCGTTGCGGGATGAAATGTTCCTGCTCCAACTTCCATATCGTAAGGCTGAAGAATAACGCATCCTTGCTTGCTCCAGTACTTTTGCAAATTAAAAATGGTATCTTGAAATGTTTGAAATTTTGGGCTTAATTTTTTTTTCTTCTTAGAAGCCATATCTTTGCCAAATAGATTTTTCCTCTAATAAATTTATAATTTCATCTATATTATTTTTAGAAGAAATTCTTTTTGCCAACCATCCTTTACTTTTTTCAAATTTCTTAATAACAATTTTTTCACCATATTTTTGCCGAAGAATATTTTCAGAATTACCAAGACCGTCTATCAAACCTAATTCCATAGCTTTTCTTCCAGACCAAAATTCACCTGAGAACAACTCTATTCCTTTATCTTTTTTTAATTTATCTGATCTACTATTTTCTACGACTTCTATGAAATCTTTATGTAAATCTAGTTGAATACTTTTTAATCTTTCAATATCCTCTTTCTTTTCTTCTGAGAATGGGTCTAAAGTGCTTTTGTTTTTTCCTGCAGTATATACTCTTCTTTGAACGCCTATTTTGCCAATTAAATCTTTGAAACCAAAAGAAGAGTAAATAACTCCGATTGATCCAACAATAGAACTTTTATTTGCATATATCTCGTCTCCTGCGCAAGCTATTAGATATCCACCGGAGGCCGCAACATCCTCTGCAAATACAATTACTTTTTTTTTATTTTTTTTGGCTTCCTGTTTGATTAAATCATGAATTAAATGTGATTGAACTGGTGATCCGCCTGGTGAATTTATAGAGATAGCAACTGCCGGCGATTTCTTTATTGAAAATGCTTTTTTTATTATTTCTTCCTGACCTGAGAAATCTATCCCTTGTTTAAACTTACCTACATTGCCAATGACTCCACTTAATCTTATATGAGGAATAATTTTTTTTTTTTTGAAAATTGAAAACATAATTATGCTTATAGAATTTTTGATTTAATATAAAGTCTACTTATAGTTGAAGTTTTAGGTGCGTCAATTGATAAGTATTATAATGTGATAATTATACTACTTTAAAGGTATGGGAATAGTAGTTCAGCTTAATAATCATATAAATAATTCATATTCAGAGCTTAAAAGTTCAGTTGAAGAAAAATTAATATTAGTAGAGGAAAGGATTAAAACAAAATTATCAAGCAAAGTAGAACTAGTTGATGAAATGACCAAATATCATCTGAAAACTAGAGGTAAAAGACTTAGGGCTTTATTGACCTTGGGATCCGCAAAACTATGTGGATATTCAGGAGGAATAAGAGATGTAAACTTAGCTGCTTGCGTCGAGCTTATTCATGCCGCAACACTAATGCATGACGATGTAATTGATAATGGTCAAATTAGAAGAGGAAAAAAAACACTTAACAGAATTTGGGGAAACCAATCCTCAATACTTGTTGGAGATTATTTGTTAAGTAGGTGTTTTGAAATTATGGTAGATGATGGAAATATTGAAATTTTAAAACTTTTGTCTTCAACATCAGCAGAAATATCGCAAGGTGAGGTGCTACAACTCCAGCATAAAGGTGAAATTGATATGTTGGAAGAAACTTATTTAAAAATTATATCTTCTAAAACTGCTTCATTATTTGCTGCATCTACAAAAGTAGGATCAATCTTAGGAGATAAAGAAAAAAAAACAAAAGATGCATTGGGATTTTATGGAAAAAATTTAGGATTAACATTCCAAATAGCGGATGACACCTTAGATTATAATTCAGAATTGAAATTTTTTGGAAAAAAAATTGGTAACGATTTTTTTGAGGGAAAAATAACTTTACCTATTATATTGCTTTATCAAAAACTAAAAAATAATGAAAAAGATGAAATAAATCAAATGTTTAAAAAAAAAATAAGAACAGATGAAGATTTTAAGAAAATATTAATTTTTATTAAAAAATATAATATAATAAATGAATGTTATGTTAAAGCTAAATACTTTATTGATTTAGCCTCAAACTCATTAAGTATTTTTGAAGACACCAAAGATAAGCAAATATTACAAAATTTAACTTCTTTTAGTTTAACAAGAAACTTCTAGGGGCTTAACAATACTCTTTCCCATTTATTTTTTTTATAAGTATATTTCAACCTTTCATGAATTCTATTTTTTCCATCCAGCCAAAATTCAATATCATTTGGTAATAGTATCCAACCAGACCAATTTTTTGGTCTTGGTACATTTTTTTGATCTGGATATTTGTTTTTAAATTTTTTTATGGACAAAATTAATTCCTCTCTACTATTTAAAATTGAACTTTGCTTTGATGCCCAAGCACCAATTCTACTATCATATGCTCTAGATTCAAAATATGTGTCAGCTTCTTCTTCAGATACACTTTTTATATAACCAACTATCCTAATTTGTCTTAATATACTTTTCCAATGAAAACACATTGATGCATTTGGGTTTTCTTTTAAATCTTTGCTCTTCTTGCTATCTAAATTAGTATAAAAAATAAATCCATTATTATTAAAACCTTTTAATAATACCATTCTAACTGATGGAATATTTTGTTTTCCTGAAGTTGCTAAAGCAACCGCGTTTGGATCATTTATTTCACTCTTTTTGGCTTGATTAAACCATTCATTAAACAAATCTATAGGGTTTTCTAAATCTAAAAAGCATTTATTCAGCCCAAGTGAATTTTTTTCATTCATAATTTCAACAAAATAACTTATATAATATATTTAATGTCATTTAATACTTTTGGAAAGATATTTCGCTTTACAACTTGGGGCGAATCCCACGGGCCCGCAATTGGGTGTGTGGTGGATGGATGCCCTCCGAATATAAGCATAAAAGAGCAAGATATTCAGTTTGAGCTTAATAAGAGAAGGCCTGGTCAATCAAAGTTTACTACTCAAAGAAAAGAAGATGATAAAATAAATATATTATCTGGAATTTTTGAGGGAAAGACAACTGGGACTCCTATTTCCATGATTATATATAACTCAGATATGAAAACGAGAGATTATGAAAGTATTAAAAATAAATTTAGACCTGGTCATGCGGATTTAACTTATTTTAAAAAATATGGGATTAGAGATTATAGGGGCGGTGGAAGACAATCAGCAAGAGAAACGGCTGCCAGGGTTGCGGCTGGAGCTATTGCAAAAAAAGTATTACAAAACAAATTGGGCAAAAAATATAATGTGGTTGGAGCAGTTACTCAAATAGGTTTGTTAGGATCAAATTCTAAAAATTGGAATGATAAATTCATATCGAAAAATCCCCTGTTTTGTCCTGATAAAAAAGTTTTAAGGATGTGGGAAAAATATTTGTTAAGTATTAGAAAATCAGGCTCTTCATGTGGAGCTATAATAGAAATCAGAGCGAGGGGTGTGCCCTTAGGTCTTGGTGCTCCAATTTATTCAAAACTGGATATGGATTTAGCATCAGCTTTGATGAGTATAAATGCTGTTAAAGGTGTAAATATTGGATCAGGAATGTTTTCAGCTCAATTAACTGGTGAGCAAAATTCTGATGAAATTTACAAATTAGGAAAAAAAATTAGATTTAAATCTAATAATGCAGGTGGAATATTGGGCGGTATTTCTACAGGCCAAGAAATTATAACTTCTTTTGCGGTGAAACCTACATCTTCGATTTTGAGATCAAGGAAAACAATAGATAAATTTGGTAAAAATACTAAAATATCTGTAAAAGGAAGACATGATCCTTGTGTAGGAATAAGAGCTGTTCCTATTGGTGAAGCAATGGTTCATTGCGTTCTTTTAGATCATTATTTGTTGAATAGTGCTCAGTGTAATAGCTAATTAGTTTTTTTAATTACTATTTTCGAATTAAGAACATTTAAGATGTTTGAAGATATGTTTTCAGCATCCAAACCTGCAATTTTGTACATATTTTCTGGAGTATCATGTTCTATAAATTTATCAGGAAAAATCATTGACCTAAATTTTAAATTTTTATCTAATAGATTGTTTTCCAAAAGAAATTGACTTACATGAGATCCAAATCCTCCTATTGATCCTTCTTCAATAGTTATCAAAAGTTCGTGGTCAGTTGCGAGTTGCCATATTAAATTTTCATCTAGTGGTTTAGAAAATCTAGCATCAGCTAAAGTTACATTAATTCCTTTTTTACTTAAATTCTCGCATGATAATAAACATTCTTTAAGTCTTGCTCCAAAATTTAGTATTGCAACTTTATTGCCTTCTTTAATTATTCTTCCTCTACCAATTTCAAGCTTTTCGTTTATTGTTGGTAGCTCAAGACCTATACCATTTCCTCTAGGATATCTAAATGCTGAAGGCTTATCATTTATATCTACAGAGGTATTTATCATTTTAACTAATTCAGATTCATCGCTCGGAGCCATAACAATAAAATTTGGTAAAGTTGACAAATAAGTTATATCAAATGAACCTGCGTGAGTAGGTCCGTCTGCGCCTACTAAGCCGGCTCTATCAATAGCAAATCTAACTGGTAAACTTTGAATTGCCACATCATGCACAACCTGATCGTAAGCTCTTTGAAGAAAAGTTGAGTAGATTGCTGCAAATGGTTTATATCCTTCTGTAGCAAGACCAGCTGCAAATGTCACTGCATGTTGTTCTGCTATTCCAACATCAAACATTCTATCTGGAAAATTTTTTGCAAATATATCCATGCCTGTTCCCGATGGCATGGCGGCAGTAATACCAATAATTTTACTATCTTTTTCTGCATGTTTTACAAGTGTGTTTGCAAAAACTTTTGTATAGGAAGGTAAATTAGATTTGGTTTTTATTTGTTCTCCAGTAGTAATATTAAATTTTGAGACACCATGAAACTTATCAATTGAATTTTCTGCAAACTTATAACCTTTTCCCTTTTGAGTCTTAACATGAATCATTATTGGTCCATTAAAGTCAATTTTATTTGTATTATTAAAAACAGAAACTAATGTATCTATGTCATGTCCATCAATTGGTCCTATATAGTAAAAACCCATTGAACTGAATAAGGTCCCACCAGTAACTGCGGATCTTAAAAAATCCTCCGCCTTACCTGCTTTTTTAGTAAATCTCTTAGAAAATGCAGAAATAATTAATTTTAGAGTTTCTCTAAAACTAAAATATATTTTCCCAGATAATATTTTTGCTAGGTAAGATCTCATTGCTCCAACTGGTTTGGCAATTGACATATCATTATCGTTTAACACAACAATCATTTTAGTTTTTGAAGACCCAGCATTATTCATAGCCTCGTAAGCCATACCTGCGCTCATTGCTCCATCGCCGATTACTGTAATAACATTATTAGACTTGTTAGAAAGTTTATTAGCTACTGCAATACCTAGGCCCGATGAAATTGAAGTAGAGCTATGGGCAGCTCCAAATGGATCGTATTCACTCTCTGAGCGTTTAGTAAAACCTGAAAGACCTTTACCTCTTCTTAATGTTCTTATTCTATCTTTTCTTCCCGTTAAAATTTTATGTGGGTAAGCTTGGTGACCAACATCCCATATTAATTTATCATTTGGTGTATTAAAAACATAATGCAAAGCTACTGTAAGCTCTACAACACCTAGGCCAGCTCCTAAATGACCGCCAGTTTGGGAAACTGCATCTATTAATTCTTCCCTAAGTTCGTCTGCTAAAATTTTTAATTCTGATTGTTTTAGTTTTTTTATATCAGTAGGAAAATTAATATCTTTAAGAAATTTGTATTGCTTTTTCACTTTGTTCTCTCAATAATATAATTTATCGTATCTTTTAGATCTTTAGATCTTATTCCAAAAACACTAAGTTTTTTAAATATATTTAATTTTAATTTATCAGCATATTTAATAGTATTTTTTTCTCCTAGTAAACTAATTAAAGTTGCCTTACCCATTTTAAAATCTTTTTTAGTTTTTTTTCCTGCTTTTTTCGTACTCACATTGTAATCTATTAAATCGTCAGCAATTTGAAATAGTAACCCAATTTCTTCTCCTATCTTTTCAAATTTTTTAAAATATTTATTATTATTTGATACTATGACTGGTGCAAGGCAGCAGAAACTGAATAATTTCCCTGTTTTTTTAATTTGCATTTCAATTATTTTATTAACTGGTACTCTTTTTTTTTCGAAGTATAAATCTGAAAATTGGCCACCAGCAATTCCCTCGTGTCCTGCGCATTTTGATATTAAATGAATTAATTTTAATCTGTTAGTTTTTGAAATTTTAAAACTTTTTTCACTCAAAATTTCAAATGAAATAGTCAATAATGAATTTCCTGCTAGTATAGCAGTTGACTCTCCAAATTTCTTATGAGCAGACAATTTTCCTCTTCTTAAGCTATCATTGTCCATACATGGTAAATCATCATGAATTAACGAATATGCGTGTATACATTCAACTGCAGCTCCAACACGAATTGAATTTTTATAATTACTTTTAAAAATTTTACTTATATCAACTATTAGTTTTGCTCTTATTTTTTTCCCTCCTGGTAATAAGCCATATTTCATAGGTTTAATTAAATCTGTTCTTTTTTGATTATTTAAATAATTAATTAAAAATTTATTTGTATCTCGAGCTATTTTATTTATTTTTTTTTTCATTCTTTTTTAAAATTCTCGTGATTTTCTCTTTAGTATTAATTGAAATTTGTTTTGAAGAATTTTGAAATTTTTTTTCTATTATATTATTTAGTTTTATTAGTTTATTATATTCATCTACGTATTGTTCTAATTCTTTCTGATTTTCTAAGTTTTCTATAACATTATCTGCCATTTTAGTAAGTTCATTTAAAGATTTATTATCAATATCGTCTGGTAAATTTTTATCTTTCATATATTAGTTGTTATTATTACATGAAAAATCATTTTTCAAATATCAAAAAAAGTAAATATTTTTTAGACGATAATGAATGTGTAGGAATACCAACAGAAACTGTATATGGATTAGCCGGAAATGCATATTCTGATAAAGCTTCTTTAAAGATATTTAAACTAAAAAAAAGATCAAAGAAAAATCCACTTATAGTTCATTATTATAATACTGAGATGCTTGAGCAAGATTGTTATATAAATAAAAATTTTATAAAATTGTGGAAAAAATTTTGCCCAGGACCGTTAACTTTTGTTCTTAAATTAAAGAAGAAAAGCAAAATATCAAGATATGTCACTAATGGGGGGGAAACTTTAGCTGTTAGGTTTCCTAACCATAAATTAACAAGAAAATTATTAAAATCACTTAATTATCCTCTTGCAGCGCCAAGTGCAAATATTTCAACAAAGATAAGTCCAGTTTCTAAAAATGATGTTAAAGAGGAATTTGGAAAAAAAATAAAATTTATTCTAGATGGTGGAAAATCTAAAATCGGCTTAGAGTCAACAATATTAAGTTTAGTTAGTGTACCTAAAATATTAAGATTGGGTGGAATAGAAGTTGAAAAATTAGAAAAAGTTCTAAAAAGAAAAATTAAATATTTAAGTAAAACAAATAAAATATCTGCACCAGGACAAGGAAAACTGCATTATTCGCCAGGAATTCCAATTAAACTAAACGTAAAAAATCCAAAATCAAATGAGGCTTTTATGCTTATTAAAAAAAGAAATAAACATGATAAAAACTTTTTTTATTTAAGTAAAAAAAAAAAATATGAAAGAAATTGCGAAAAATTTATATCAAACTTTAAGAATAATAAAAAAAAAAAAATTTAAAAATATTTCTGTAGAAAATATTCCAAATAAAGGATTAGGCTTAGCTATTAACGATCGATTAATAAGAGCTTCAAAAAAATAATTATGAATTCCACCATAGAAGTAACAAATTTGAGAAAAAACTATGGTACTAAAATTGCAGTCAGTGATATAAGTTTTTCAATTAGAGAGAATGAAATATTAGGTTTGTTGGGTCCTAATGGTTGTGGAAAGACTACAACAATTGGAATGCTTTTAGGGTTACTAAAACCATCAAGTGGTATTATTAAAATTAACAATATGAAAATAGAGGAAAATAGAATTGAAATATTAAAAAAAATAAATTTTATATCACCTTACATAGAGCTTCCTAAAAAATTAACAGTTAAGCAAAATTTAATTGTGTATGCTAAGCTTTACGCAATCAAAAATTTAAATGAAACAATTGATTATCTTACTGAAAAGTTAAAATTACAAAGTTTATTGAATAGAATTACTGGAGAACTATCTTCGGGCCAAAAGAATAGAATTGCTTTGGCTAAAGCATTAATAAATGATCCTAAAGTTTTATTGCTCGATGAACCTACTGCATCACTGGATCCAGAAATTGGAGATTATATTAGATCTTTTTTAGAAAATTATATTAAAGAAAAAAAAATTTCTATTTTGTTAGCCTCACACAATATGAACGAAGTAACTCGTTTATGTTCATCCATCTTAATGATGAAGGAAGGAAAGATAGTAGATAAGGGTAATCCTGAGGATTTGATAAAAAAACATGGTCGAACTAATTTGGAAGAGGTTTTTCTTAAACTTACAAGAGAAAAAATATGAATTTTGTTAAAATATATGGATTATTCTTAAGGCATTTTTATTTGATAACTAGATCATTTCCACGAGTCTTGGATTTAATTTATTGGCCATCGATTCAAATTACTTTGTGGGGTTTTATCTCAAATTTTTTTGCTACTCATAGTGCTTATTACAACAATGCAGTAGGAGTTATTTTGTCCTGCGCAATTCTTTATGATTTTCTTTTTAGAACAAGCATAGGCTTTAACATGCTTTTTTTAGAGGAAATATGGAGTAGGAATTTTACAAATTTATTTATAGCTCCAATCAAAATTAGTGAAATCATATCATCTTTAGTTTTCACTGCATTAGTTAGAGCTCTGATTGGATTAGTTCCAGCAATTCTTTTAACATCACCACTTTTTGGAATTTCGCTATTAGATCTTGGTTTAAATTTGTTTTTTCTTTTTTTGAGCTTGTATATTTTTGGAATAACACTAGGTGTTTTAGTGTCTTCTGGCTTGCTTAGATTTGGACCATCTTTTGAAAATATCGCTTGGTCCACAATGTTTTTACTAGCACCTTTTGGGTGTATATATTACCCAATAGAAATACTTCCTGAAATTTTTCAAAAAATAGCTTATTGTCTACCACTTGTTTATATTTTTGAAGAGGCAAGAAATATATTAATAAATCAATCAATAAATTACCAAAATTTAATTACTGCTTTTGCACTAAATTTGTTCTATTTAGTTTTGGCCATTGTTTTGTTTTATTATTCTTTTGAAAAAGCAAGGAATAAAGGAACATTAATAAATATAGGTGAATAATTATGGTGCGCCCGCAAGGAGTTGAACCCTGAACCTCCAGAGCCGAAATCTGGCGCTCTATCCAGTTGAGCTACGAGCGCATAATGTATTAATATGACAATTATGAAAAATACCATTAATTTAGTTGTTAATAAAGATGAAAATGGTCATAGGATAGATCAATTTATATCAAATAAAACAAAAAATTTAAGCAGAACAAGAGCAAAAAATCTTATATTAAAAAAAAATCTTAAGATTGATAGTAAAGTTATTATTGACCCTTCAAAAAAAGTTTTTTTTGGAAATAAAATTCATTTTAATATACCAAAACCAGAGGAAGTTAGTTTAGAACCATATAACTTTAAACTTGATATATTATATGAAGATAAAGATATGATGGTTATTAATAAACCAGCTGGTATATCAATGCATCCAGGACCTGGTAATTATAAAAATACTATTGTTAATGCTCTAATGAATTATGGAGCAAATAATTTATCTTCGATAGGAGATAAAATAAGACCAGGTATTGTTCATAGGATTGATAAAGATACTTCCGGATTAATTGTAATTGCTAAAAATAATACAGCTCACGAGAGTCTTTCTAAACAATTTAGTATTCACTCTATTGATAGAGTTTACTTGGCACTTGTATGGGGTAAATTAAGGCCACAAAACGGTAATATCAAAACTTTAATTACAAGGAGTTCTAAAAATAGACAAATTATGGAAGTTGGCTTTAACAAAGGAAAAACTGCGATAACAAATTATAAGACAATTGAAATTTTCGAAAATAAAAATACACCAACTTTAAGTCTTGTTGAATGTAAACTAGAAACAGGAAGAACCCACCAGATTCGTGTACACATGAGTTATAAAGGAAATAATATTATTGGAGACAAAAAATACAAAAAAAGATTTAAAAACATCAAAAATATAGACGAAAATTTAAAAAAACAATTGTTAGAGTTGGAAAGACAATTTTTACATGCAAAAATAATTGGTTTTGACCATCCTTCTTTTGAAAAAAGGATGATATTTGAATCAAAATTGCCTGTAGAGCTAGAAAATATACTTAAAAAGTTAAGAAATACTAACAAATAAACATATTGTAAAATTACCAGAATTTATTAAATAACTACTTCGAATGAACACAACGACATATAATTTACCTGTTTTGAGTGAGGAAGGTGGTCTTTCCGCATATTTAGCTCAAATTAAAAAATTCCCAATGCTGGATGCTGAAGAAGAATACATGTTAGCAAAAAATTGGCAATCAACTGGAAATGTAAAATCTGCAGAGAAACTGGTTACCAGCCATTTAAGATTAGTAGCTAAAATCGCGATGGGTTACAGAGGTTATGGTTTACCTCTAAATGAAATGATTTCAGAGGGAAATGTAGGTTTGATGCAGGCAGTTAAAAAATTCGAGCCTGAAAAAGGTTTTAGACTTGCAACATATGCGATGTGGTGGATAAAAGCTTCTATACAAGAGTATATTCTAAGATCATGGAGTTTGGTCAAAATAGGAACTACGACGGCTCAGAAAAAACTATTTTTTAATTTGAAGAAATTAAAAAATCAAATTGCACCAAGAACTGAAGGTGATTTAAGAGATGAGCACGTTAAAGATATTGCAAAAAAACTAGCTGTTAGCGAAGAAGAGGTTATTTCTATGAATAGAAGATTATCTGGAAAAGAACAATCTTTAAATATGCCAATTGGTGAAGATGGAAATGAGTGGCAAGATTGGATAGTCGATAAAGAAATGGATCAAGAATTAAAATTTGCACAAAATGAAGAGATGGAACAAAGAAAAGACCTGCTGCAAGACTCTATTAAAATTTTAAATGAAAGAGAAAAAGAAATTTTATACTCAAGAAGATTGTCAGATGAACCAGAAACCCTAGAAGATTTAAGTAAAAAATTCAAAATTAGTAGAGAAAGAATTAGGCAAATTGAAAATAAAGCTTTTGAAAAACTTCAAAAACATATGCTAAATTCAGCTAAGTCAAAAAATTTACTACCAGCAAATTAATTTCCAAAAGGATTTTCAATTAGTATTGTATCATCTCTCTCTGGGCTAGTTGATATCGAAGAGATTTTGCAATTAATAAATTTTTCTATAAATGATACATATTCTTTTGCATTTGCTGGTAAATCATTATAATTTTTTATTCCAGATATTTTTTCTTTCCATCCTACAAAACTTTTGTAAACTGGTTTCAAATTGTTCTGATGAGAGGTTCCTGAGGGTAGATAATCTATTTTTTTTCCATCTAACTCATAGCCTACACATACTTTTATTTCTTCTAGTTCATCTAAGACGTCAAGCTTTGTAAGAGCAATTCCAGTAATTCCTGAAATTTTAATTGTTTGTTTAACCAGTGGCCCATCAAACCAGCCACATCTTCTTTTTCTGCTAGTTACTGTACCAAATTCTTTACCTTTAGATCCTAAATGTTCTCCGATTTCGTCTTTTAACTCAGTAGGAAAAGGACCTTCTCCTACTCTCGTAGTATAGGCTTTGGTAATGCCTAAGACATAATCAATTGTATTTGGGCCACATCCAGAACCAGTAGAGGCAGAGGATGAAACTGTGTTTGAAGAAGTAACGTAAGGATATGTTCCATGATCAACATCTAGTAAAACACCTTGAGCACCCTCAAATAATATTTTCTTTCCACTCTGCTTTAATTCATCAATTTTTTTCCAAACAGGAACTGTGTATTTAATTAATTGTGAAGAAATTTTCATTAATTGATCTTTTAATTCTTTAATTTCATATGGTTTTGAATTTAAACCTCTTCTAATGGAATTGTGATGTTTTAATGCAGTATCAATTTTTTGATCTAAAGTATTTAAATCAATTAAATCAACTAACCTTATTGATCTTCTACCTACTTTATCTTCGTAAGCTGGGCCTATTCCTCTTCTTGTTGTACCAATTTTATTTTCACCAGCATCGTCCTCTCTAAGTTGATCTAAATCTTTATGATAAGGCATAATTAATGTTGCTGTATCGGCTATAAAAAGATTTTTCTCATTAATTTGTATCCCTTTATTTTTTAATTCATCTATTTCTTCTATTAAAGCCCAAGGATCAACTACTACACCATTGCCAATTATTGAAATTTTATTTTTTCTGACTATACCTGATGGCAGTAATCTCAATTTATAAGTTACTCCATTTATAACTAATGTATGTCCTGCATTATTTCCTCCTTGAAATCTTACAATTACATCAGCAGTGCTTGATAACCAATCGACTATTTTACCTTTTCCTTCATCACCCCATTGGGACCCGACTACAACTACATTTTTCATTTAAATTCTTTTCTTATATTTATTGCATTAAGATGATTAATTGGACCATTTCCTTTTCCATAATTTGGTTCAGTTAAAATTGCACGATTAACATATTTGATTGCCATTTCACAAGATTTCTTTAAAGTTTTTCCACATGAATAATATGCTGTTAACGCTGAAGATAGAGTACATCCAGTACCGTGAGTATTTATTGTATTATATTTTCTATTTTTAAATATGAAAATTTTATTTGAAGAATAAAGTATATCGTTTACAAAACTATTTTTTAAATGCCCACCTTTAATTAATACGTTTTTAGCCCCAAGTTTTTTAATCAGTTTAGCTGCATATATCATATCTTTAATATTATTAATTTTAAAATTTGTCAAAATTTCTGCCTCAGGTATATTTGGAGTTATAACAGAAGAAATTTTTATTAGTTTTTTTTTTAAAATATCAATTGCATTTTTATCTAGTAAATTTGTTCCTCCTTTTGCAACCATAACAGGGTCTAAAATAATTTTATTTACTTTTATTTTTTTTATTGAATTTATAACTGACTTAATTATTTTCTCAGATTGTAACATACCTATTTTAATTGCATCAGGTTTTATATCTTTCGATGTAAATTCAATTTGTCTAGAAATTTCGCTGGGTGGAATTGAATGGATTGATCTTACACCAGTTGTGTTTTGAGAGGTTATAGCTGTAATTGCAGTCATTGCATAAGAACCTAAACTTGTAATAGTCTTAATATCCGCCTGAATACCTGCTCCTCCTGAAGAATCGGACCCCGCAATAATCAGTATTTTAGATTTAGGTTTCAATTTAATTTATAGACCTTTTTACAATATTTATACATTTATTTATAAGAATTTTATTATTAGACTCTGCCATAATTCTTATCTTAGGTTCGGTTCCAGATTTTCTAACCAACATTCTTCCCTCTTTTTCAATTAATTTATTAGCTGATCTAATAGCTTTTTTGCATTTTATTGAATCTATTATAGATTTATCTTTTACTAATATATTTTCTAATTTCTGAGCTGTAGGTTTAAAAGATTGAAAAAGCTTACTTGCGCTCTTTCCTTTTCTCATTGAAAATAATATCTCCAAGGCTACTAACAATCCATCACCTGTTGTTGCAAATTTTCCAAGTATAATATGTCCAGATTGTTCACCACCCAAATTAAATTTTTTTTTTTTCATCATTTCTTTAACATATCTGTCTCCTACATCTGATCTAATGAATTTAATATTTTTTTTTTTTAAAAAATTATCTAAGCCATAATTCGACATCAGAGTGCCAACAACCCCGCCACGAAGTATTTTTTTATTTTTCCATCTAGCGGCTAAAGTAGCTATGATTTGGTCGCCATCCACAATACGACCATTTTGATCACAAATAATAATTCTATCGGCGTCACCATCAAGTGAAATCCCAATATCAATTTTGTGTTTTTTAACTAAATTTTTAATTTTATTTGGATATGTCGATCCGCAATTTTTATTAATATTTTTTCCATTTGGGCTTATACCAACACAATAAACGCGGGCTCCCAAAGATTTAAATAGTTTAGGTCCTGCTTTGTATCCTGCACCATTTGCGCAATCAAGTCCTATGGTTAAACCATTTAATCTAAAATTTTTTGGGAAATTATTTTTTAAAATATTAATATAACTCTCATTTGCATCCTCTAGCCTTTTTACCCTGCCAAGATTTTTTGGATTTGTAAGATTGTTAATTATTTTTGAATCAATTAATTTTTCTATTTTTTTTTCAATATTATCAGATAATTTTAATCCGTTTGGACCAAATAATTTTAACCCATTATCATAATAAGGATTGTGTGATGCTGTTATCATTATGCCTAAATTTGCTTTCATTCTTCTAGTCAACATCGCTAATCCATTTGTTGGTAAAGGTCCAAGTGTATAGACATGCATCCCAGCCGATGTTAATCCTGAGACCAAAGCTGGTTCTAGCGTATATCCTGATAATCTAGTATCTTTTGCTATTATTGCTGTTTGTTTTGATTTTTTTAAATTTTTAAAATATGTTCCTGCAGCTAAACCGAACCTAAAGAACATCTCTCCATTAATATTGCCTTTATTAACTCTTCCCCTGATACCATCAGTTCCAAAATATTTTTTTGACATTTTAATAAAATAATCTTTTAAAGATTTTTATACTTTGTTTCATTTCATTAACATCATGAACTCTAAGTATTTCAACTCCTTGCATTAATGCAAACAAGTTAGATGAAATTGTGCCACCTAATCTTTTTTTGCTAGTATTATTTCCAGATAAAATCTCGATAAATTTTTTTCTAGAAAGTCCTAACATTATAGGAAAACCTAAAGAGTGAAAGATAGAAACTTTACTTATTAAGGTAATATTATGTTTCAGGTTCTTACCAAATCCTATGCCCGGATCTAATATAATATTATTATGTTTAATACCAATTTTTCTTAATTGATTTATTTTATTTTCAAAATAATCATATACATCGAGCAATACATTGCTGTATTTTGGTTTTTTTTGCATAGTTTCTGGAATTCCTTGGCAATGATTTATAACAAATGGTGTTTTGTTTTTTTTTAATAAACTCAAAGTTCTATTATCAAATGTAAACCCCGATACATCATTTATAATATCAATTTTATAATTAATTCCTTTTTCAATAATTTTTGATTTTCTTGTATCAAGAGAAACAAAACACTTTAATTTACTTCTATTTTTTAAAATATAAGAGATTCTGTTCCATTCAACTTTTTCACTTATCGTTTTCGATCCAGGTCTGGTTGATTCACCTCCAATATCAATAATCTTACTACCTTGCTCTATAAGTTTTTTTGCATGCTTAAGTGATTTATTTTTTTTATTAAATTTTCCACCATCAGAAAAACTATCAGGAGTCAAATTTAAAATACCCATTATTATTGGTGAATTTTTTAAATTTAAACCTCTAAAATATTTTTTTTTCTTTAATGTTTTTAGATCTTTAAGAATTTTTTTTTTTAATGAGTAATTTTGTTTTTGAATTTCAGAGATGTTAATTGTTTTGTTAAATTTTCTATTGATAATTTCAATTGAGTCAAATGATAAATACTTGTTTCCATTTAAGGGGATCGACTTTTTTTGCCTTACTTTATTTAAAGAACTTTTACCAAAATAAAAATTACACGCCCTAGTGTAATATTTTTCCATTAATTTAGTGGACTATTTTAGGCTTTAAACCAATTGAACCTAATGCCGAACCCTCTTCTTCATCTTCAACTTTAAGATCCTCTTTATTTGATGGGTAAATATTCTTATTAATTAAATCCTCAATCTCGCTTCCGGTTAAAGTTTCATAAGTTAAAAGTGCCTTTGCTAATTTATGAAGATCATCAATTTTCTCTGTAAGGACTTTTTTTGCTCTATCATAACCTTTTTCAACAAATTTTTTAATCTCAGCATCAACTTTTTTTGCAGTTTCTTCAGACATGTTTTGTTGCCTTGCTACTGAACGACCCAAAAATACTTCTTCCTCATTTTCCCCATAAGCTATTGGACCTAATTCTTTACTTAAACCAGCCCTCATTACCATTGCTCTAGCTCTTTTTGTTGCTTGCTCAATATCGCTAACTGCACCAGTAGTTACTTTTTCATCGCCAAATATAATTTCCTCAGCAACTCTGCCTCCCATAGCAATTGCCATTTGTGCATGTAATTGTTCTCTTGTTTGGGAAACTTCGTCCTTTTCTGGTAATTGCATTACCATTCCTAATGCTCTTCCTCTTGGTATAATTGTAGCTTTATGAATTGGGTAAGCTGCCTTTTCGTTTATAGTAACTATTGCATGACCAGCTTCGTGATATGCTGTTAATCTTTTTTCATCCTCAGTCATTACCATTGATCTTCTCTCCGCACCCATCATCACTTTATCTTTTGCTTCTTCAAACTCTTGATTTGTAACTATCCTTTTATTTTTACGAGCTGCTAATAGTGCAGACTCATTTACTAAATTTGCTAGGTCTGCCCCAGAAAAACCTGGAGTTCCTCTTGCAACAGTCCTCAGATTAATGTCCGGAGCCATTGAAATTTTTTTTGAGTGAACTTTTAAAATTTTTTCTCTTCCAATTATGTCTGGTAATGAAACCACAACTTGTCTATCAAAACGTCCTGGTCTTAAAAGAGCAGGATCTAGTACATCTGGTCTGTTAGTTGCCGCAATAATAATTACTCCTTCGTTTGTATCGAAACCATCCATCTCTACTAAAAGTTGGTTTAAAGTTTGTTCTCTTTCATCATTACCTCCACCTAAACCTGCTCCTCTACTTCTACCTACAGCATCAATTTCATCTATAAAAATTATACATGGGGAATGTTTTTTTCCTTGTTCAAACATATCTCTAACTCTAGACGCTCCCACACCTACAAACATTTCTACAAAATCTGAGCCCGATATTGTAAAAAAAGGTACTCCTGCTTCACCAGCTATAGCTCTAGCTAATAAAGTTTTTCCAGTACCCGGGGGGCCAACTAAAAGACATCCTCTTGGAATTTTTCCACCAAGTCTACTAAATTTCTTAGGATCACGTAAAAATTCTACTACTTCTTCAACTTCTTCTTTTGCCTCTTCAACTCCGGCAACATCATTAAAAGTTACCTTTCCTTTAAGTTCATTCATCATTTTTGCTTTAGATCGACCAAATCCCATTGCTCCGCCTTTTCCACCTTGCATTTGTCTCATAAAAAATATCCAAACTGCAATTAAAAGTAACATAGGGAACCATGATAAAAGCACGCCTAATAATGAAGGCATTTTTTCGTCTAAAGGGGCAGCAGATATACTCACACCACGATCAGAGAGTTTTTCTATAAGATTTGGATCATTAGGAGAATAAGTAATAAATTTTTCTCCATTTGACATTGTGCCCTTTATATTATTTCCTTGTATCTCGACTTGAACTACTCTGCCATTGTCAACTTCAGTAAGAAAATCTGAAAATATAATTTTATTATTATTTCTTTGATTGCTATTCGGGTTCTGAAACATGTTGTATAAGCCTATAGTCAAAAGAACTATAATTGCCCACATTGCTAAATTTCTAAAATTCATATGTTTATAAAGTAAGAGTTTATATTATTTAAACAAGAGGCATTTTTGTACTTTTTTGCACTTTTTATGACCTTTCTTTGTAAATAATAACCGATTTGTTTATTTTTTCGATAAGACACCCGCCTAAACTAGTTTTTTTAAAGTTTTGAGAAGATAAATTTTTCATCATTCTTGATATGCTTATTCCTCTTGGAGAATAAAATTTCCCACCTACTTTTCTTAAAATTTGGTTAAAAGATCTAAAAATTATCTCTTGTGGATTATTAAAAAAATCGTGACTTAATATATACCTATTTCCTCTGTTTAGCATTGTTACGTTATTTTTAATGTTTAGTTCTACAAAATAATTTATAGCAATATTTGACTGTGAAAGATTATTAATTGTTAACAATATTTTATTCAAATCTAGCCCTTCTGCCTGAAGCTCATTAATTAAACGACGTAATCTTGCCCTTTTAAATTTATCCTCATAATTAGAAGGGTCATTCAAATAAAATTGAAAAACTTTATTTGATGTATAAACTAAATCCTTTTTTGGAATATTTATTAATGGTCTTATAATATTTAAATTTTTACTGAACCTAGTTTTTATTGAATTAAACGAAACTAATCCCTCTAGCCCCGCTCCTCTTGTCATCCTAATAAAGAAATTTTCTTTTAAATCATCGATATGATGAGCAATTAAAAGATTATTCACTTTATCTTTTATACATTTTTGCTCTAATAAACTATATCTTTTGCTCCTTGCTATTGCTTGCAAGTTAGATTGGGGTTTAATTCCTTTCCAGCTTAAAATTTTACAATTGATATCGTATTTAATCAATTTTTTACAAATAATTTTAGCCTCCAATCCAGACTCTTTTCTTAATCCATGATCAATATGATAAAAAAATGCTCTTCTCTTCCTAATTACAGAATAACATTTTAGAAAATAAGCTAATGAGAGACTATCCGGACCCCCAGAGACAGCTGCAGCAATATTACCTTTATTTAAATAGGTATCCATATTGCTTTCAAATATTTTGTATTTATGCTTAATTAAAGAATATTGAGTTAAGTTATTAAGAATTCTTTTTTTTACATTCAAACTTTTTTTCTTCATATTTTGCTTTTTGAAGAACAGATTGTGTAGCATCTGGGTATTGTTTTTCTACTCCAGTTATCATTAAACAGCCTTGGTCTTTTTCTCCAATTTGAACCAATGATACCCCAAGTTTTAACAAATTTATAGGAGCTTTCTCGCTATTAGGATATTTTTGATAACCCTCTAGATATGCAGATGCAGCATCTGTATAAAGTTGTCTTATTCGAAAAGTCTCAGCGTACCAATATTGAGCATTTCCTGCTAGTTTGTGTTCTGGATTTGAAATTACAAACTCACTAAAAGCTCTTTCAGCAGTATTGTAATCTCCTATTTTTAAAAAACTTGTTGCAAATTCGTATTGCTCTTCTGGATTTGAGTTTGGTAACAATTTTTCCTCATTCTCAAATTCCTCTGTTACAACTGCATTCGTTGTATCTAAAGATTGTGTAATTTGATTTTCTGTATCACTTTCCATGTCTTTATAGGAAATAGAGCCTAGGTCTTGAGGTTCTGAAGATCCAGGTAATATTTTTTCATCTTTTTCTAATTGACTTTCGGAACTAGATGATAAAAGTGTATTTTCACTCGATATAGATGAATTTGAAAAATTTTGCTCCAATTGCTGAAATCTAAGTTGGCTATCAGCTTGAATTTTAGTTATTCTGCTTGAAAGTTTATCTAGCTTAAAGTTTATTTCCTCAAATTTATTTGTAAGTTCCTGGAATTGTTTTTCAATATCCGACAATTTTAATAAATGTCTTGTTAATACTTCTTCCGAGTTTTCGTTTACTTCTTTAGTAGATGAGAGTTCTTTAGATTCATTAAAATTATCTGAATATACAGCTCTTTCTAAAGTCTTTAAATCTTTTTGAATTATTTGAAGTATTTCACTCAAGTTATGTTCGTCTGAGTAACTATTAAAAGTAAAGAATAATGAAAAAATGGCAATTGATAAAAATATTTTTTTAAAAAACATTAAAATGAGTAGTAAGTAAAAAAGTGGCAAAAAAAAGACCCTGTTAGTAATATATACAAACAGGGTCTAAATTTTAATTTAATTTGCTTTTACAGTTACCGATCTTCTATTTTTTGACCATGCCAAAGGATTTGATCCTGAGTCCACTGGTCTTTCTTTTCCGTAACTAATTACCGAAATTCTATTTGAAGAAACGCCGTAAGTCATAAGATAGTCTTTTGCAGCGTTAGCTCTTCTTTCGCCTAAAGCTAAGTTATATTCTCTTGTCCCTCTTTCATCTGCATGACCTTCTATAACTATATTTATGCTAGAATTTTTTCTCAACCAAGCAGCTTGTTTTCTAAGAGTATCTCTTGACTTAGTCGTCAATACTGACTCGTTTGTAGCAAAGAATACTCTGTCCGGCACACCATCAGCTAAATACTCAACTGTGTCTGTACCAGTATACACATCTCCTTGTATTTGAGAGTCTACTTTTTTTACTTGTTGCGCACACGCTGAAAGTAGTAAACCTACAAGTACAGCTAATATCGCATTTTTGAAAATTTTGTTTAAAGTCATTCTTGCTCCTTAATTCCTATTTTTTAAACTTTTTTACAACTAATTAGATCTTTCAAGCTTAAAAATCAACCAATAATATACAATTTTAGCAAAATAAATTCACTTAATTGCTTAATAAGGACGACCAAGATGGGTCTGAGGCGTCAGTCTCGGTTTCCACCAGTCTTTCATTATATCCGGTCAAATCAATAGACCAAAGTTTAGCGGTGAATCCCTCTCCTTTAGAATCCGTTTTAGTTTCTCTATAAAAAATCAAAACTCTTCCATTTGGAGACCATGACGGAGCTTCTTGATAATAATTTTCAGTCAATAGTCTTTCACCTTTGCCATCTGTTCTCATAACCCCAATATAAAATTTACCTTTATGTAATTTAGTAAATGCAATTAAGTCGCCTCTTGGTGACCATACTGGAGTTCCATAAAGTCCATTTCCAAATGAAATTCTTTTTACATTTGTTCCATCGCTCTTCATAACATAAATTTGCTGATATCCGCTCCTATCAGAATTAAAAGTTATAAATTTTCCATCTGGTGAATAAGAAGGAGAAGTATCAATAGATGGGTGATTAGTAATTTTTTCAACAATTCGATTTTCTAAATTCATTGTATAAATATCTGAATTTCCATCCTTAGCAAAACTCATTATAATTTTTTTTCCATCAGGAGAAAATCTTGGGGCAAAAGTCATTCCAGGAAAATCTCCTACTACTTCTTGAATTCCTGTTTCGATATCTAACAAGTAAACTCTTGGTAGGTTTTTGAAATAAGATAAATAAGTTACCATCTGATTTGTAGGATTGAATCTAGGTGTTAACACCAGCTCATTTCCTAAAGTTAAATATTTCGTATTAAAACCATCTTGATCCATAATAGCTAATTTTTTAATTCTTTTTGTTTTTGGTCCCTCCTCAGAAACATAAATTATTCTAGTATCAAAATATCCTTTTTCACCAGTAAGCCTTTCGTAAACTTTGTCAGTAATTATATGTCCAACTCTTCTCCAATTATTTGGAACTGTTGTAAATGCTAGCGCTAGTATTTCCCTAGCAGCTAAAACATCCCAAAGTCTAAACTCAACTCTAAGGTTATTTCCATCTAAAGAAACTTTACCTGTAATTAATGCTTGTGACTTTATAAGAGACCAGTCCTCAAACCTGGGTTTTAAATGAGCTACATCTGGTTTTTGTAAAAACGCCTCTCTTTCTAAAGTATTAAATAAACCTGTCCTTCTTAAGTTATTCTCAATAACCAAAGAAATTTCAGATCCTACATCTTCTATTTTTAATTCTGTTTTAAGTTTTTGTTTTGAATCCTTGTCAGAAAAAATTGGAGAAACAGCTATAGGAAGTGGATTAAGATTACCTCTTGTAATATCAACTTCAATAAGAGAATGGGATTTAATAGGATAAGTAAATAAAATTACTATTATAAATAAAATTTTATTATACTTAATCATCCTGCCAACATCTCTCTTGGATCAAAATTTAATTGTAGATTTTTCCATCTTTCATATCCAGTTGTTGGAACTCTCAATGGTTGACATAACTGAATAGCCCTTAAGGCGCTTTCTGCTAAAACTTTATAAAAACCCTGACCTGGTTTATTCATCCTAGCATGGTCCAATATTTCAGATTTCATTACAGTTCCATCAGGTTTAAGATTCAATTTTATTCTCACTAATAAATTTTCATTGTATGGTAAACCTAAAGGTATGCTCCAGCAACCAAATATTTGGGCTTTAAGTGCATCCTCTTCTGTTAAAGTTAACCCAGAAAAATCCATTGTTTGATCTTGAGATTGAGTAATTTTATTACTTTTTTTTGTTGTTTCAGCCAAATTTTCTTTTGATTTATCAATTAATGCAGCAATATTATTTGGGTCAAAAATTTCATCTTTTTCAAATTCAGAAACTTGTTTTACTTTACTTTCGTCTTTCTCTGGATTTTGTTTTTTTTCCTCAATTTCTTTAATTTTATCAATTTCATTATCTGGCAATGGTACAGCATCAGGTTTTTCTTTTTTCACTTTTTTTGGTGGAGCTTGTTCTGATAGCAATTTTTCTTTCTCCTTTTTAACTTTTTCTATTATTTTTTTCGCTTTTGGAGCGTAAGGTATATTTGTTTTATCGGTGATTTGTATCAGCTCAATTGAAACTAATGGAGGAAGATCTATCGGTTTTTTTGTAATAAAAGGAAGACTTAAAGTGGCAATAAATATTATTAAAATATGAAGGCTAGAGGAAACTATTAAACTTCTTTGCACAAAAATTATCTTTCTTTATATGGTTCCGATATTAAAGCTACTTTTGTAAAACCCGATCCTGACAACATCCCCATTATCTCAAGAACTCTTCCATAATTTATGGTTTTGTCTCCTCTAACATATATTCTTGTATCTGTTCTATTTTTTGAAACAGCTAAAATTTTAGCAATAATATTTTCATATTCTACTTTGGACTCTTGAATAAATATTTCACCCTTTGAATTAATAGTAAGAGTTAAGGGCTCTTGTTCCTCAGGCAAAGTATCAGCTGAAGTCTCGGGTAAGTCTACTTGCACTCCAACTGTTAATAAGGGGGCGGTCACCATAAATATTATTAATAACACCAACATTACGTCTACAAATGGTGTAACATTGATTTCACTCATTGGTTCTTTAAGTGAACGTTTAAATTTAAAACTCATTTTATACTATTGAAATAAATTTTTTTGAAAAGTTCTCTAGCTTTTGAGAGTATCTCTTTGAATCATTATTAAATTTATTAAAAGCTATTACTGCTGGTATAGCAGCCAATAATCCTAATGCTGTTGCAAACAAAGCTTCGGCTATACCTGGAGCAACAATTGCTAAACTTGTATTTCTGGAAATTGCAATTGATTGAAACGAATTCATTATGCCCCATACAGTTCCAAATAAACCAATGAAGGGGGCTGTAGCTCCAACTGTCGCTAAGAAAGTAAAATTTTTTTCAATTATATTAATTTGTTTTTCAATGTTTGCATCTAGTATACCTGATAATTTTTCACCTAAATTTGATTTAGATCTAGATTTCATTACAATTTGCATCGAGCTCTTAAATAGTAAAGCCATCGGATCATCAATATTTGCTGGTAAATTATTGTAAAAACTTTCAGCAGATTTTGATTTCCAAAATTTTTCTTCGAAATCATCTGAAGACTGATTTATTTTTTTAAATAATCTATATTTTTCAAATATAATTGCCCATGAATAAACTGATGCGCCTATAAGTATTAATATAACCGATTTTACAATTACATCTGCTCTTATAAATAATTGTAATAATGAAAAGTCTGTATTACTTGCTAAGTTTGCTGCTTGAGTTGTTATATCTGCTTCCATTTTAAATCTTTCACACTAAAATGTGTCATCAATTTGACTATATTTTACTAGATTACTCAGTAAATTTATAAGTATTACTAAAAAAAGTAGCTATAAGTATTGCATCTGCTTTATTGGAGTCTTTCTTTTTGGACAATTTTGAAGAAATGTATGGAAACATTTCTATAACTTTCGTTCTACTAGCGTCCTTCTCTGTTTTAATAAGATTAAAATATTTTTTCCATTTTGCTGGAGATACATAGAAAATTGGCAATTGCATAGCTGAACAAATTCCCTTGATAACACCCACTGATTGTCCAAAATTAAACATGCTTGTAACTCCCTGTCCTGGCATAGCAGAAACTTTTTCTACAACCACGGCAATATCTTTTTTTGATTTCTCTTTTATTCTTTCATTAATCTCATTAAACATTTGAGGACCATTTATTTGCTTTTTGTTTTTCTTGCCTTCAGCCATATTCGGCATTTCAATAATATCTTTTATTTCATTATCCTCAAAAAAGCATATTGCTCCTGTAATACCTGGGTCAATTCCTATTATTAACATTTTAATTTTTATATATATTTAACATTAGAGTATACATTTTGAACATCATCGTCATCATCTAAACTATAAAAAAATTTTTCTACATCTTCTTTTTCTTTTTTATTTATTTCAATATAATTCAGTGGTTTCCATTCTATATCAGTAGAAATAAAATTATGAACTTTTTTCTCTATAATTTTTTTTACGTTATATATTTCAGATTTGTTGCAAAGTATTTCAAAATAACTTTGGTGATTAAAATAGTCCTCTGAGCCTGACTTAATTACAATTTCCATTAATTGATCTTCTTTTATTTCGTTGCTGTCTATTTTTATAACACCTTTTTGATGAAAGTTATGTGATGCAGAGCCTTTGGTACCCAAATTTCCACCATTTTTTTGGAATATAGTTCTTAAATTTGATGCTGTTCGATTTTTGTTATCAGTTAATGCTTCAACTATAACAGCTATTTTTTTTGGACCAAAACCTTCATATCTTATGTTTTCATAACTGCCATCTGTTATACCCTCAGACTTATCTATTGCTCTTTCAATATTTTCTTTAGGCATATTAGCTGATCTAGCTGATTGTATTGCAGACCTAAGCCTTGCATTCATTTCAGGGTTTTTATCTCCTAGTTTTGCAGCAACTGTAATTTCGCGTGATAATTTTGAAAATATTTTTGATCTTTGTTTATCTGCTTTACCTTTTTTGTGTTTGATGCCCGCCCAATGTGAATGTCCAGCCATTTTATTTTAAGAATTTTTAAGTACTCCACCAAATATAAAAGATGAAACTTTCTTGGCTAATCCTGTTTCAGGATTTGCCTCTATTAGAACTCCACTTAATGATCCCTCTCCTGTTGAAGGAAAATGTTTGCTTGCATCTTTTTTTAAGAAACGATTTAGTGAATTTTCCGTGTTCATACCAATAACTGAGTCATAGTCTCCACACATTCCTGCATCTGTTTGGTATGCCGTTCCTTTATTAAGAATTCTTGCATCGTTTGTTGGAACATGCGTATGTGTTCCAACAAGTAATGTTGCTTTGCCATCAAAAAAATGTCCTATAGCCATTTTTTCACTAGTAATCTCTCCATGAAAATCTACTAATAAAAAATCATAATCTTCTTTAAGCTTGTACTTTTTAAAAAATTTAATTGAAGATTGAAAAACATCATCACATTTTTTCATAAATACATTTCCCATAAGATTTAAAACTCCAACTTTAAATCCTTTTTTAGAGTTGTATATTCCAAATCCTTTTCCAGGTGAGTCTCCTGTTAAATTAAATGGTCTTAGTAATCTTTTTTCTTTATCAATATATTCAATAATTTCTTTCTGATCCCAAATATGATTTCCACTTGTTATAACATCTACTCCAACTGATAATAGTTCATTTGTAATATTTTCAGTAATGCCAACTCCCGGATCTGCAGAATTTTCACCATTTGCTACAACAAAATCAATTTTATTTTCCTTAATAATTTTTGATAGGTTATTTTTTATAACATTACATCCTGATCTACCAACTATATCACCCAAGAAAAGAATTTTCATAATAAAATATTTAATTCAGTCAAAATTATATCAAGTTTTTTGTCAAATTTATCTATTGGAACTTTATTTACTTCTTGAAAAGAAAACGCCAATCCAAGAGTCAAACACTTTTTTTTTTTATTTATTTTATCTATATATCTATCATAATAACCTCCACCATATCCAAGTCTTGATTTCGATTTATCAAAAGCAACCATAGGGACAAAAATTATATCAGGAAAAACAAGATTATTAGGTTTTGGCTCAAGTATACCAAATTTATTTACCATCAAAGGATCATTGTTATTATATTCATAAAAATCCATTTGTGATTTATTTTTTATCACAGGTAAAGAAATTTTATGTCCTTTATTTTGAAGTATTTTTAAAATTTTCAAACAATCTATTTCATAATTGGAGGGGTAATAACCTCCAATTATAATTTTTTTCTTTTTATGGCTTAATAATATTTTATTAATTTTTTTTAAGGAAATTATTAATCCTTTTTTATATTTTTGACTTCTAATTTTAATAATTTTTTTTCTAATATTTTTTTTTAGCACAAATTATTAAATTAACTCGTTATTATTTGCTTTTTCCAGAAATTTTTCTATCTCTTGACTTGTATTTTCTAGTACTCTTTCGTAATCATTTTTATTATTTTCTAATTTTTTCTCTATTTCTTTCTGATTTTCTTCTAGTTCTAATATTTGATTTTCTTTTGAATTTTTGTAATCGTAAACTAAAGATTTTAATTCTTTAAATTTTAATGTGAGATTGTTCAATTCTTCTTTCTTTTTTTCAACTTTTTTTTTTGTTTCAAAGTACTCATCCATAACTTTAATCGATGTTATTAATAAGAGTTTATTCTCCCCGATATGTCCTAATGATGATTTTAAGGAGTTAAATTTTTCATTTAAATTTATTGAAAGATCTTTCAAATGTTCCTCCTGTCCATCATCACAAGAAAGTAAATATTCTTTTCCATTAAATTTTATATTTATATTTGCCATTTATCTATCTCATCAATTAGAGTATCTGTTTCCTGATTTAATTCATCAATTTTTTCTGAAAATTCACTCTCTTTTAATTTTTCTCTTTGTTTTATTTTAGAAATTTCTTCTTTTAATTTAACATAATCAGAATTTATAGTGGCGTTAAGTGTTTGAAGTTCTTTTTTTTCAATTTGTAATTGATTTTTCTGATCTTTAAGGACTCTTATTTGCTCTATTAAGTTCTTATCTTGAATTTTTAAATTATTTAGTTTGGTTAACAGGTCTGTTAACTTTTTCTCTTTTTCATTATCTGTTTTCATATATATATCTATATTAATAAATTGATTCATCTAAGTCTAGACAGGATAAAATTGAAAAAAAATAACTCAGAATTGGCAAACGCAATAAGGTTTCTATCTATTGATGCTGTAGAAAAAGCCAATTCTGGCCACCCTGGAATGCCAATGGGAATGGCAGATGTTGTAACAATTTTGTTTAAACACTTTCTTAAGTTTGACCCAAAAGATCCTTCATGGATAAACAGAGATAGATTTATTTTATCAGCGGGACATGGTTCTATGCTATTATATGCAATACTTTATTTGACTGGTTACAAAAGTATCAATCTAAAAGACATAAAGAATTTTAGACAGTTAAACTCAATTTGTGCAGGTCACCCAGAATATGTTGCAAATTCTGGAATAGAAACAACGACTGGGCCGCTAGGCCAAGGTATTGCAAATGGTGTTGGCTTTGCACTTGCAGAAGAAATATTAAAACAAAAATTTGGTTCAAAGAAAGTTAATCATAAAACTTATATACTTGCAGGTGATGGTTGCTTAATGGAAGGTATAAGTCATGAGGCTATGAGCTTAGCTGGGCATTTAAAATTAAAAAACTTAATTATGTTATTTGATAATAACTCTATTTCAATAGATGGACCTACTAGTCTAACAGTGTCTGATGATTACAAAAAAAGATTTATTAGTTATGGTTGGAATTTTTATGAAATTGATGGTCATAGTGAAAAACAAATTTATTCAGTTTTAAAGAAAGTAAAATTTTCAAAAAAACCAACGATAATATCTTGTAAAACTTTAATTGGTTTTGGATCACCAAATAAAAGCGGTACAGAAAAATCTCATGGAAGTCCTTTGGGGAAAAAAGAAGTTGAGTTAGTAAGAAAAAAATTAGATTGGAATCATAAGCCATTTCATATTCCTCCTAGCATACTTAGAAGATGGAGAAAAATAGGTAAAAGAAATTCAAAAATTAAAAAAATAAAATCTCAAATAATAATTCCTGAGAAAAGTTTTGCTAAAAAATTAAATAAAATGATAAAAAACGAAAAAAAAATATATTTAAAAAATTTAGATAAAATTGCTACGAGGAAATCATCTGAAATTGTACTTTCAAATTTGACAAAAAATTTTTCGAACATTATTGGTGGCTCAGCTGATTTAGCTGGATCAAACAATACTAAAACAAAATACCATAAGATAATTAAGCCTGGTGATTTCAAAGGTAACTATATTCACTATGGTGTAAGAGAGCATGCAATGTGCGGAATTATGAATGGATTGTCCTTACATAGTAATCTAATTCCCTATGGTGGAACATTTTTGATATTTAGTGATTATTGTAAACCTTCTATAAGATTGTCAGCTCTTATGAAGAAAAGAGTTATTTATGTCATGACTCATGACTCCATTGGTCTTGGAGAAGACGGGCCAACCCACCAACCAATTGAACAGCTTGCTGGTTTAAGAGCAATACCAAACTTAACAGTTTTTAGACCAGCCGATACTATTGAAACTATAGAGTGTTGGGAATTATCTTTAAAAAAAAAAACTGGTCCAAGTCTAATCGCATTGACAAGACAGAAGGTTGAACCTGCTAGGAAAAAAAATTATTTTAAAAATATGTGTTCTTATGGTGCCTATGAAATACTAAGAACAAATAAAAAGATTAATTTGACTATACTTGCAAGTGGTTCAGAGGTGGAGACAGCGGTTGATGTAAGTCATAAATTAGCCACAAAAAAAATTTATTCAAAGGTTATTTCTTTTCCAAGTCATGAATTATTTGATAATCAATCAAAAAAATATAGAGACAAAATTTTGAATGAAACAAAGATAAAAATTTCAATTGAGGCAGCAACCATAGATAGTTGGAAAAAATATGTTGGATCAAAAGGATTAAGTTTTGGAATTAATAATTTTGGTAAAAGTGCACCTTATAAAGATATTTATAAGTATTTTAATTTAGATAGTAAAAATATTACAAAAAAAATAATTAAGTATATAAAAAAAAATTAATGACTATTAAAATCGGAATCAATGGATTAGGACGAATTGGTAGAATGGTATTAAGATCTATATTTGAAAAGAATAATAAAAATATAGATATTAAGCATATCAATAATAGAACAGATAAAGATATTTTATTACCATTATTGAAGTATGACTCAATTCACGGTATATTCAATTCACAATTAGGTTCGGAAAAAGATTCAATTATTATTGATAAAAAGAAAATTTCCTATTCCCAGTTTCAAAGCCCTGAGGAAATTAATTGGAAAAATTATGATGTAGACTATGTTTTAGAATGCACAGGAAAATTTAATTCAAAAGAAAGGCTCACTCCACATATAATAAATGGTGCAAAGCACGTTATAGTTTCAGCCCCGTGTAAAAATGCTGATAAAACTATTGTATATGGAGTAAATCACAAATTATTATCAAGAAATGACAAAATCGTATCAGCAGCTTCTTGTACAACAAATTGTTTAGCACCAGTTGCAAAAGTTTTAAACGAAAAATTTAGTATTGAAAAAAGTTTTATGACTACCATACACTCCTTCACTTCAGATCAAAGAATTTTAGATAATTCTCATAAAGATCCTAGAAGAGCTAGATCCGCATCACAATCAATAGTCCCTACATCAACGGGGGCATCAAAATCAATTGGAGAAATTATTCCTGAACTTAATGGAAAAATGGAAGGACTTGCTCTTAGAGTCCCAACTCCAAATGTATCATTAATTGAATTAGTGTTTTATACAAAAAATAAATTATCTATTTCTAGTATTAATGAAGCGCTATTAGCTTCTTCAAAAAAAGAATTGAAAGGAATTCTTGATATAACTAATGAAAAACTTGTTTCGATAGATTTTAATCATAATTCTAATTCAGCCATAATCGATGCCTCTCTTACAAATGTTGTTTCGGGTAATATGGGTAAAGTTTCTGCTTGGTATGATAATGAATGGGGATTTTCTAATAGAATGAGTGATATTGTTGAATATATTCATAAAATCTAAATTTTATGGACAATTACTTAAGTGATAAATTAAATCTTAAAGGTAAAAAAGTCATATTACGTCTTGATTTAAATGTTCCAATTCAAAATGGATCGATTACTGAAATATCAAGAATTCAAAAAATTCTTCCTACTTTAAAAATGTTGATTAATATGAAAGCAAAGATAATAATAATTTCTCACATAGGAAGACCGGGGGGTAAAAAAATAAAAGAGCTTTCCTTAGTTCCAATATCAAAAAAATTATCTTCATTACTAAATACTGAAGTATTATTTGAGGAGGATATCCTTGCAGTAAATCTATCTAATAAAATTAATGATCTACAAAATGGAACAATTTTAATGTTTGAGAATATTCGTTTTTATGAACAAGAAGAAAAAAATGATTTACAATTTTCAAAAAAATTAGCAGATTTAGGGGATATATACATAAATGATGCTTTTTCTTGTTCTCATAGATCTCATTCATCAGTAGTTGGTATAACTAAATACATTTCTTCATATTTTGGATTACAAATTTCTGATGAAATTAATGCACTAAAAAAAATTACTACTGATATTGCTAAGCCAATTACACTAATTATTGGAGGGTCAAAAATTTCAACTAAAATAAATATAATAAATAATTTAATTAAGAAATTTGACAATATGATCGTTGTTGGTGGGATGGCAAATACTATTTTAGCACACCAAGGTGTAAATGTGGGTAAATCTATTTGTGAGAAAAATTGTAAAGATTTGGTAAAAGAAATATTAGATAATGCTAAGAAATATAATTGTAAAATTAATTTGCCAATTGACGTTTGTGTCTCAAAAAATTTAAGTGGTTCAAAAAAAGAAAAAAAAATAGATAAAATAGATAATGAAGAAATGATTTTAGATATTGGAAATGAAACAATGAAAAATATACAAAAAATTGTTGATAATTCAAAAACTATTCTTTGGAACGGACCTGCGGGATACTTTGAAAATCCTCATTTTCAAACCGGCACAAAAAATATTCTTAACGCCATTGCAAATAAAACAATAAAAGATAATATATTTTCTGTTGCTGGTGGCGGTGAAACAGTGGCAGCTATAAATAAATTTGGAGATGTAAAATCTTTCACCTTTGTTTCAACTGCTGGTGGAGCTTTTCTAGAATATCTTGAAGGTAAAACTCTTCCTGGTATAAAAGCTTTAAACAACCATGAATGAACTAAATAAAATTGCTCTTAGCATAATTAATAATGGAAAAGGCATTCTTGCTGCAGACGAGAGTACAGCCACTATGAGTAAAAGGCTTGAGTCTGTGGGAGTAGAGTCTACTCCAGATAATAGATTAAACTTCAGACATAAATTATTTTCTTCTCAAAGTATGAAAACGTGCATAGGAGGAGTTATTCTTTATGAGGAAACTTTAAGGCAAAGTTATCAATCAGTAAAAATTCCTGAAATTATAAAAGCTAGTGGTGCTTTACCCGGTATAAAAGTTGATACTGGAGCAAAAAAATTATCAAGTTCACCAAAAGAAAAAATTACAGAGGGCCTTGATAACTTGAGAGAAAGGTTAGAGGAATATTTCTCATTAGGTGCAAGATTTACAAAATGGAGAGGGGTATACATTATTGATAAAAATTTTCCGAGTAAAATTTCGGTCTATGCAAATGCTCACTCTTTAGCAAGATATGCATCCTTAGTCCAAGAATGTGGCATGGTACCTATAGTTGAACCTGAGGTATTAATGGATGGAGATCATTCTGCAGAAACTTGTTTAGAGAAAACATCATCTGTTTTAAAAAAATGTTTTGACGAATTAGTTTTACATAATGTAGACCTCGCTGGAATTATATTAAAACCAAATATGATTTTACCTGGGATGAATTCTGAACAAAAAATTTCAAATGAAAATATTGCTGAAATGACTATTCAATGTCTGGTAGAGAGTGTCCCAAAAGAAGTGCCTGGTATTGCTTTTTTATCTGGAGGACAAACAGATCTTGAAGCTACCAAAAATTTAAATTTAATTAGTAAAATTAACAAATCTAACTTTATAATGACCTTTTCTTACGGAAGGGCATTGCAACAAAGTGCTCTTAAATATTGGTCTAAAAATATTGAAGATATAAAAAATACCCAAAAAATATTTAATCATAGAGCTGAAATGTGTAGTTTGGCATCTCAAGGTAAATGGACTGAAGAGATTGAAAAAAGCAAATAAATTCATTTATATTATATCTCCTAATAGAATAAAGAATAGAAATTTTTTTAAAGACTTAGAGGAAATCTTTAAATCAAAAAAAGTTAAATATTTTCAACTTAGGTTGAAAAATGAAAACATACATAATCTTATTAGATATGGAAAAAGAATAAAAAAACTTTGTAAAAAATATAAAGTAAAATTAATAATCAATGATAATGTAAAAGTTGCATTAAAAATAGGCGCTGATGGCTGTCACTTAGGTCAAGCAGATATGAAAATTTCACAAGCTAGAAAAATTCTGAAGAATAAATTGCTTGGAGTAACGTGCCACAACTCAATTAAATTAGTTAAAAAAGAGATAAAAAATCAAGTAGATTATATTGCTTTAGGTGCTTTTTTTAAAAGTTCTACTAAAATTGTAAAATATAAAGCTTATTTAGGCCTTATTACCAAAGTTAAAAGTATCACAAATATTCCTATTGTAGCTATTGGTGGAATTAATTCGATTAATTATAAAAAACTTCTATTGAAGAAAGCTGATTTTTTAGCTATCTCAGGCTACATTTGGAATAATAAAAAATTAAATCCTTTAGAGGCATTAAAAAAATTGAAATGAAAATAACTTGTAATGAAATAAAACCAGGCATGTTAATTGAACATAAAAATGATTTATGGGAAGTAGTTAAAACTCAGCATGTAAAACCTGGTAAGGGTGGAGCATTTAACCAAGTAGAAATGAAAAGTATAAACAAAAATACAAAATTGAACGAAAGATTTAGATCTAGCGAAACTGTTGAAAAAGCTTCTATTGAAGAATTAAAGTATAATTATTTGTATGATGATGAAAACTTATATTATTTTATGAATCCCTCCGATTTTGAACAAACAAATATTAAGAAAGACCAAGTTGGAGAAAAAGGGAAATTTTTGAAAGAAAATTTGGAAGTTACTATAAGTTTTTACGAAGAAAAACCTATAAAAATTGAATTACCTAATCAAATAAGTTGTAAAATATCTTCAACTGATGTTGCTTTAAAAGGCCAGACTGTTTCATCCTCTTATAAACCAGCTATTTTGGAAAATGGAATAAAAATTCTAGTTCCACCGTTTATAGAAGCTGAAGATGTAATTTATGTAGATACAAGAACATTTGAATATATAAAAAAGGTTTCGTAAATGAATGTTTTGTCACCTAATCTTAATGTGATGATTAAGGCATGTGAAAAAGCATCTAAAACATTAATAAGAGATTTTGGTGAATTAGAAAATCTACAAGTTTCAGTTAAAGGTCCGAGAGATTTTGTTACAAATTCTGATAGAAAAGTTGAAAAAATTCTAATTGAAGAATTATCAAAAGCAAAAAAAAATTATAGTATTATTACAGAAGAAAGCGGAATTATAAATAATTCAGATAAAGAAAATATTTGGGTTATAGATCCAATAGATGGTACATCAAATTTTTTACATGGGATACCTCATTTTTGTATTTCACTTGCATTAGTATGTAATAAAGAAATAATATCTGGGTTAGTTTTTGATCCAATTAAAAACGAAATTTTTTATGCTGAAAAAAACAGTGGTTCTTTTTTTAATAATCATAGAATTAGAGTTTCAAAAAAAAGTGATTTAGAAGAGTGTTTATTTGGTACAAATAATCATGGTGTAAGGAACTCAAACTTAAATACTAGAGTTTCGGGAAGCGCAGCATTGGATTTGGCGTATGTGGCATCGGGAAGACTTGATGGTTTTTTTCAAAAAAATCTTAATTTATGGGATATTGCTGCTGGAGTGTTAATTGTTAGAGAGGCAGGAGGAAAAACCAATTTAATTGACAGTTCTAAAATTGAAAAAATTAATTTAAAAGCTTCTAGCATAAATATTTATGAAAAAATGGTAAAAAAGCTCGATAACTTTTAATTGTTTTTAGATAAAGTTTTGTTATAACTCCGTTCATGAAAAAAAATATTCATCCTAACTACCATAATATAAAAGTTGAAATGACTGATGGTTCTCAGTTTGAAACGAGATCTACCTGGGGTAGTGAAGGTGAAGTGCTTAAATTAGAAATAGATCCAAAATCTCACTCGGCGTGGACGGGTGGAAAACAAAAATTGCTCGATAAAGGTAGAGTTAGTAAATTTAATAAAAAATTTCAAAACTTTAGATCAGATAAGAAAAATTAATGACCAAATCACCCTTAATGCCAATGGCTACAGCTTTGTGGCTTGTTGAAAACACTTCATTAACTTTTCAGCAAATTGCAAGTTTTTGTAATTTACATGAAGTAGAAATACAAGGTATTGCTGATGGAGAAGTTGGAAAAGGTATTGTTGCTTATAATCCAATAATGTCAGGTCAGCTGACAAGAGAAGAAATTGAATTATCATCAAAGGATTCTAATAGACCCTTGCAGCTTAAAATAAATGAGGTAGAAATTAACTCAGATGAAAAGAAAATTAAAAAATATGTACCATTATCAAAAAGACAAGATAAACCTGACTCGGCTTTATGGCTTTTAAAACAACATTCATTACTAAAAGACTCACAAATAGCAAAATTAGTAGGTATTACAAAAAATTCAGTTACATCGATTAGAAATAAAAGTTATTGGAATTACAATAATTTGAACCCTAAAGATCCTGTTGCGATTGGTTTATTTACACAAAAAGATCTTGTTGATGCTATAGAAAAAGCAGAAAGACGTATTAAAAGAGAAAAAAAAGAGAGGGAAAAAGAAAAAGCAGCATCAATTTAAAATTATTTATATTAGACAAACAAAAATATAAATGATAATTAACATTTTTTTTGGAGGTAGTTATTAAAATAGAAGTAAAAGATAACAATGTAGAGCAAGCTTTGAGAGTTTTGAAAAGAAAACTCCAAAAAGATGGCTTTTTTAAAATAATTAAAATAAAAAATAATTACGAAAAACCATCTGAAAAGAAAAAAAGAATTCTTCAAGAAAATATTAAAAGAGTTAAAAAACTTAATAAACTTAAAAATAGATATTAATTATCGCGGGGTGGAGCAGCCTGGTAGCTCGCAAGGCTCATAACCTTGAGGTCGGCGGTTCAAATCCGTCCCCCGCAACCAA
>MDSW01091043.1_pt1 | contig 42891 bp, 29 predicted proteins | sample 811171 | NCBI WGS metagenome assembly MDSW01 (sample SAMN05326641, study PRJNA326480) | marine metagenome | isolation source: seawater | place: Atlantic Ocean: North West | collected 2012
GACGGAGGCGGTGAAGGCGGCGGTGAAGGCGGCGGCGGTGAAGGCGGCGGCGCGGCGCCCCGAGCGCGCGTCGCCGACGACGGCGCGTCGAAAACGTCGGGAGCCGCCGAGGACGCGGACGAGGCCGCGGCGTCTACTACCAGCGACGACGACTCCTCCGATGACTCAGAGTCCGACGTGGACGTGATGAACGAGACGACGGACCAGCTCGCGATCATCCAGCGCGTGTTCGACGACGCTCGGGACAGAGCCGCCGCCGCCGCCGCCGCCGCCGCCGCCGCCGCCGCGGTCGTCGTCGCGGACGGGGACGAAGAGACGTCCGGCGCGGACGCCAAAGCTCCACCGCCGCCGCTCGCGGAGAGGCTGGAGAACGTCCGCAGGCAGCTCGCGGCCGCGGGGTTCTCGGACAGGTCGTCGCTCGCGCCCGCACTCGACGCGAAGACGACGACGACGACGACGACGACGACCGCGGCGGCGAGGAAGAAGAAGAAGACGTCGAAAAAAAGACCCTCGCGCGCGGCGACGGCGACGGAGCCGCCGCGGTCCCCCGCGCCGCCCGAGGTGCGCATGACGAAAGCGGCGATGCTGGTGAAAGCGGAGGCGGCGCGTAAGGCCGCGGCCGCGGTCCCGCCAGCGTTGCTGTTCTTAGACCCGCCGTCGACGGGGAAGGAAAACGCGGGCGGGACCGCCGCGAGACGGAGGACGGTGAGGTTCGCCGGAACGCCGCCGCCGCCGCCGCCGCCGCGATACCTCGCGCCGCCGTCGCCGCTCGCGTTCTCGCCGCTGTCGCCGTCGCCGCCGCCGTCGCCGCCGCCGCCGGCTCTCTGCGAACCGTATCGTCCGCCGTCGGCCGTCGCGCGGGTCCGGGTCGCGTACCCCGCCGCGGCCGTGGAGGAGAGGCTGGAGCGGTTGCGCGCGAGCCGCGAAGCGCTCGCCGCCGCGCGCGTCGGCGTCGGAAACTAGAATAATACCCTCGTTCGCGCTCGCGTCGACGACGGTGTACAACAACGAGTGAGAATAGAAATACTACAGACTACAGTAACTTAATACGGCTTCTGCATGCTCCCGCGAACGTTCCACAGCAGCGACTCCTTCACCGCGCGGAACCAGTCCACGCTCTCCCCCGAGTTACAAATCGACGGCACCGGATACCGCCACCCGCGAACGACGAGGCTCTCCCCGCGTTTCAGACACCGCTGCTCCTTCCCGTCGAAGCTCGCGTACGGCTCCACGCGCGCGCTCTCCGGCACCCGGATCGTCAGCACGACCGAGTCCGGCAGCACCAGCGGCCGAAACGACAGCGTGTGCGGGCAGATGGGCACGAACAGCACGCCGCTGACGCCCGGGTGCACCATGCTCCCGCCCGCGGCGAGCGAATACGCGGTTGACCCCGTCGGCGTGGAGATCATGACTCCGTCCGCGAGCACCTTCGTCATCGGGTTCCCGTCGATGTTGACGTCCAGGTCGATCAGCGTGCTGTTCGCGCCGCGGTCGATGACGACCTCGTTCAGGACGATGTGCCGTCGGCGTTCCTCCGAGCCGTCCGCCTTGACGACGTGCGCGACGAGCCGCGAGCGGAGCGTGAAGACGAAGTCGCCCTTGACGACGTCGTCGACGACGCGCGGGATGGACTCGCGCGAAAACGACGTCAGAAACCCCAGCGAACCCATCCCGAACGACACCACGGGCGGGACGCTCTTGGGAAACAAGTTCGAGACCCACAGGATCGTGCCGTCGCCGCCGAGGCAGACGATAAAGTCGATGACGCCGTCCAGTCGCGGGTCGTCGTCCTGCGCCCACGTCTTCCCGAGCCCCGTCTCCCAGTGCACCGCGGGCTCCACCCACGCCTCCACGTCGTTCCTCGCGAGCATGTCCACCACGCGCGGCATCATCTCCGTCGTCTGCACGTCGTTCGGTTTCTTCACGACGAGCGCGTTCTTCGGCGGGGAGGTCCAGGAGAACTGCGAGTGCGGCATTCCCGTCTGACGCGATCGGATCGCGCGGTCGGCGGGTTCGTGGAGTTCGCAGCCGTCGTCGTTGCACATCAGCAGTTTGAACGGCACCTTCGCGTTCGGGCCGAGCGGGGATAACAGCGGCGTCGCTTTCGTGCCCATAGATCCGGGGACGCCCCCCCCGTTCCCGCCCAGGGTGCCGCCCGGGCCGCCGCCGCGCCCGGACCCGCTCTTCGCTCTTCGCTCTTCGTCGTTCCAGTCGAGGCTCTCCATCGAGTGCGAATGATGATGATGCCCTTCGAACCCTCCCCTGCCCTGGATCCCTCCGAGGCCGTCGTTCGTGCCCCCCGGGCTCTCGCGCGGGTCGTTTATCACGAGCCTCGCGGACGCCTCCTCCGCGAGCCGCTCGATCTCGCCGTCGCGCGCGTGGTCTGGGCTCGAGCTCGAGCTCGCGATCGACGCGTCGGAGACGCGATGACGATTCTGCGCGACGAACGCGCCGCCTCCTCCTCCTCCGTCCCCGACCCCGAGACCCACCGTCGGCGCGGGCGTGCTGCGACCGCTCTCGCCGCCGCTCGTGCTGTCGCCGTCCAGCTGCACGACCGTGAGCTTGTGCGTCTGCGAGCATCGAAGCGCTTTGTACGAGTCCGACCGGAGCACCTTGGACGGCGACGACGCCGTCGCGGGTTGTTGCTGTTGGTGAATCGGACGCCGCGACGCCGCGGCGGTCCCCATCAATAACGCGTCCGTCGACGCGCCGTCCATCGTCGTCGACGCGCCGGCGCCCCTCGCGCCGCTGAGCTCCTGCACGAGCGCGCGGTTGATCGCCTCGAGCTGTTCGATCTTCTCCTTGTACTTCCGCTCGCTCTCCGCCCACCCCGTGCCGTTCGCGCGCGCGCGGACCGCGTCCACCGCGCGCTCGAGCTCTCGCAGGTCGAACTCCATCTTCTCCTCCCTGGGCCCCGACGCGGCCGGGGGATGGATCTCGCCCGCGGCGGGGAGTATCGGCGAGCGCGTCGCTTCGCGCGGGTGCGGCCGTCCGCGGTCCCTCGACGCGTTCGCGACGTGCGAGGAGACGGGCGCGGTGCGCGCGTCGCCGACGCCTCTCGTTCTGTTGTGACGCGCCCCGCTCGACGCGCGCGCCCGCCGTCGAATAATAAAGTGCTGCGCGCGCTCAGGTCGGCCCGCCTCGAGATTCTCGATCGTATCCGCTCGAAAGCGGCGCCGCGGGTCTTTTTTGAACGGTCGCCGCCGGTGAGGAACCGGATTTTGAAAGCGACCTTTTCGAGGCGCGCTCGCGGTGAATTTCGGTGGCTCAAAAAGCTCGATCTCGCGAGTCGGCGCCGCAGCACGCCTCCGATTAATAATCTTTATCCGCCGCGCGGGCGGCCTCGCGACGACGCCCGCCATGGCGACGAACGCGCCTCCGAAGAAGCAAGCGCCGTGGAAAGGCTTCGTCGCCGGGAGCACCGGCGCGATGCTCAGCGGCGCGGTGACGCATCCGATCGACCTCGTGAAGGTGCGGATGCAACTCTACGGGCAGTGCGTCGGCGACGGCGTCGCTGGAACAAGAGCCTCCGTCGCGTCCTCCGTGTCATCCTCCTCCGCGATAAGCCCGCCCCCGGGGATGATGCGCACCGGGTTCCTCGTCGTGAAGCACGAGGGCGCGAAGGGGCTATACAAAGGCCTCTCCGCGTCGCTCATGCGCCAGGCGTCGTTCATCGGCACCAAGTTTGGCGCGTACGACCTCCTCAAGTCCGCGATGCCGGGCGATCGGGACGCGAACGGCGCGCTGCCGTTCTGGAAGATGACCCTGTGCGGCCTCGGCGCGGGCGCGATCGGCGCCGCGGTGGGCAACCCCGCGGACCTCGCGATGGTGCGCATGCAAGCGGACGGGCGGTTGCCGATGGAGGCGCGGCGGCACTACCGCCACGGCGGCGACGCGCTCGTCCGAGTAGTACGAGAAGAGGGCGTCCTCGCGCTCTGGCGAGGATGCGCGCCCACGGTGAACCGAGCGATGATCGTCACCGCGTCGCAGATGGCGGTGTACGACAAGAGCAAAGCGACGATATTGGAGGTTTCGCACGTGAAGGACGGCCTCGCGGTGCAGACGGGGGCGTCGTTCATGGCTGGGATCGTCGCGGCGTTGACGAGTAATCCGATCGACCTCGCGAAGTCGCGGCTCATGTCGATGAAGCCGGACCCGAAGACGGGGAAGATGCCGTACTCGGGGACGTTGGACTGCATCGTGAAGACGGTGAAAGGGGAGGGGATCGGGGCGGTGTATAAGGGGTTGATACCCACGACCGCGAGGCAGGTGCCGCTGAACGTGGTGCGGTTCGTGTCCGTGGAGTGGTGCAAGAAAGTCTTGCACGCGTTCGAGTGACGGAACGGAATCTCGGAACGGAACGCGAGTCGACCGCCGACGGGAGAACGCAGCGCCGCGCCGCGCCGCGCCGGCGGACGTCGCTCCCTTACCTTAGCCCATAGCCCGCGCTCCGCGATATATGATCATTATATTATCATGTGGACGAGGGACGGACGCGAAACTTCTTCGCGATCGATGACTCCCTCTCCTCGTCTTCTAAATCTAGCTAGACTACGCGCGTACTGTACACGTACCTTCGAAGGTAGGCATCAGTACGCGCGCCGGCGCGGATCGAACGGCGATCGGTCGTCCAACGCGTCGAACATCGCGCGCTCGTACGAACTCTTCCCGAGCTTATTCAGCGTTCGATTCCGTCCTTTCCTCCTGTTCTTCTCGCGCTTCAGCTTACGCTCCGCGTCGACTTCCTCGCACGCTCTCTTAAACCGCTCCGCGACGGAGACGCCGTCGGCGTCCTCCGCGAAGCCGAGACGCCAACGCAACGCCGCCGCGCCGAGCCCGAGCCCGCGCTTCGACGGCGCCGCGCCGCCGTCTTCGTCCTTCATCCCCCCCGAAAAGAACATCATCGCCTCCGTCGACGCCGCCGCCTCGCCGCGCCAGCCGCTGCGCGCCGAAGCGTCGAGGCACGCGAGCGCCGGCGCGTCGAGCGGCGTCGTCGGGTCCGCCTCGCGCGGCGGCGGCGCGCCGCGCGCCGCCGCCGCGGAGATCCACCACGGTCGTCCTCGCGTCGCCGCCAGATTGGACGACGCCGACGCGACGACGACGAACCCGTCGTTGTTCTCTCCCCTCCCGAACCCGATCCCGCGCGGCTTCGGGCGCGGGCGCGGGCGCGGGCGCGGGCACGGGCACGAGACGCCGCCGCCGTCGACCGGCGCCGAGGCAGCCTTCCCGACGGCGACCCAGCCCTCGCCGTCGACGGCTCGAAACCGCGGCGACGTCGCGACGGCGGCGGCGGCGAGGTACGCCTCCTTCGACGGCGCGACGATCCGCATCCGCGGGCACTCCGCGCGTATCAGCTCCCTGTGCGCGACGTCGACGTCGGGCCAGACGAGCCACTGGAGGGATGACGCTCGCGCGGTGGTGAGGGTATCGGTCGCCGACGACGACGCGGCCGGCGGCGGCGACGCCGCCGCCGCGCGGTCCTCCCACGACTCGACGTGGTGATGATGACGGGCGTCATCAAACCTCGGAAGTATCCCTCCCACACCTCTCTCGCGCCTCCCGCCCCGCGTGAGCTTCCCTCTCCCTCCTCCTCCCGGGTCGATCGCGCGACGCATCGCGTCGTCGCACGCGTCGTCGCCGCCGCACCGCAGCGTGTGCATCATCGGCGCCGCGGCGCAGAGCGTCGCGATCCCTCGCGCGGAGATCCCGCCGCACCCCGTCACGTCCGCGGCGACCACCGCGGCGAGCGCGCCGCGCCGCGCGAGCGCGTCGATCCCGTCGTCCGTGACGCCGACGCACCCGGCGACGTCGAGGAATGGCGCGCCGTCGTGGCCGTCCACGAGCGCGAGCAGCGCGCGGTCGTCCAGGCAGCCTCTCCTCCTCGCGACCGCGCGCAGCGCGCATCGCACGTCGGACGGCAGCTGAAGCAGCGATTCGCCGGCGAGCTCGATGAGCTCGTCGACGTGCGCGGCGAGGAGGTCGGTCACGAGCCACTTCAGAGGGCGCACGCGCGAGGGCGAGGGCGAGGGCGAGGGCGAGGGCGAGGGCGAGGGCGAGGGCGAGGGCGAGGGCGAGGCGCTCGCCATCGCCCCGCGCGCCCGCCGCGCCGCGCGAAGTATGAGCGAAGTGCGCCATTCCGTCCAGATCGACTCGCGTACGTAATCGTTTTCTGTTCGTCGTTGTCATCATCTCGCGATCGATCGCGTCGTCGCGCCAGATCGTTCGCGCGCGGCGCGCTCCGCGACGCGTCCTCCGCGACGACCACACCGTCGCCGCCGTCATGGACGGCTTCGGGATGGAAGGCTTAGGGTTCCCCACGGAGACGTCCTCCGCGCAGTGGGAGCTCGAGCTCGTCGCGAGGGACGTCTACGCGAGAGCGACGCGCGCGGGCGCGAACGAGACGACGACGACGACGACGGGCGACGGCGACGAGAACGCGCGCGCGAACGGCGCGCGCGGCGCGCGCGGCGACGAGACCGCGGTCTCGGGGGGCGTCGCGGTCGCCGCGACGCTCGACCGCGGCGCGCACGTCGCGTACCTCACGCGATCGTTGACGCACCTCGGGAGCGGATTCGTCGTCCTAGACGCCTCCCGCGCGTGGCTGTGCTACTGGATCGTCCACTCTCTCGCGCTCCTCTCCCATCCCCTCGCTCCGTCGACCGCGTCCGACGTCGTCGAGTTCCTCGGGAAGTGCCAACGCCCCGGCGGCGGGTTCGGCGGCGGGCCGGGGCAGATGCCGCACCTCGCGCCGACATACGCGGCGGTGTGCTGCCTCGCGTCCATCGCCACTCCGGAGGCGTTCGCGTGCGTGAATCGAAAATCGCTCCGGTCGTTCCTCGCGCGGTGCAAGGACGACGAGACGGGCGGGTACAGGATGCACGAGGGCGGGGAGACGGACACGAGGGGGTGTTACACCGCCCTCGCGGTCGCGCACCTGTGCGGCGTCATGGACGACGCGGTCACGGAGAACGTGAGCGCCTTTGTAGCGCGGTGTCAGGCGCGTTCTGTTCGACAAACGTTTTTCACCCACCGCTCGGTTTCAACATTTGATCGAGTTCCCTTTCAACTGATGACCGATGAACACGCACACGCAGACGCACGAAGGCGGGATCGCGGGAGAGCCGGGCGCGGAGGCGCACGGCGGGTACACGTTCTGCGGGCTCGCCGCCGCCGTGCTGTGCGACGGCGCGCGAGGGCTCGACCTCCCGGAGCTTCTGCACTGGCTGTGCATGCGACAGGGCGCGGTCGAGGGGGGGTTCAACGGCCGCACGAATAAGCTCGTGGACGGGTGTTATTCGTTTTGGCAAGGGGGCGCGTTTCCTTTGTTATCGCTGAGCGTCGACGCGGTGTTGCGAGCGATGCCGCCGCCGTCGAAGAAGGGTGCGACTGCCACCAGAGAAGAAGAAGAAGAAGAAGAAGAAGAGAAAGAGAGAGGATCTTCGTTGGGAAACATCGCGGGCGTCCCCGCGTGCGCGCTGTTCCCCGCCGCCGCGTCCGAGGCGTTCTCTTCGTCTTCGTCGGATGCCAAGACGACGAAGACGCGGACGCTAAACGCCTGGGACCCGACGACGCCGCCGTTCAACGCGCGAGCGCTGCAAGGGTGGCTGCTCCTGTGCTGCCAGGCACCGAACGGCGGGCTGCAGGATAAGCCCGGGAAGGGGCGGGATCACTACCACACGTGCTACTGCCTGTCCGGTTTGAGCGCCGCGCAGCACTGGGGACGCGACGGGCTCGTCGGCTCGGAGGACGACGTCGTCGAGCGATGTAATCCCGTCGTGAACGTCGTGGAGGCGCGGTACTTGGAGTGGATGCAGCTCGTCGACGGCGCGGGCGCGGCGTGAGCGCGAGCGTCGTTCGTCGTCGATCGATAGAAGAAGAAGATCGTATCGTGCTACTACATCGCTAGGTAGGACGTCATGTGCTGCGACTACGCGACTACGCCGCGGTTGCGGCGACGCGTTTGCGTTTGGTCGACGCGAACTTCGACTTGAAGTTTTTCCACCCGCTTCTTCGGAACGCGCTCGGAGGGAGCGGATGCGCGCTGAGATCCGCGGCGCCGACCCACTCGCCCTCGCCCTTCCCGCTCTTTTTCTTGCCCGAGCCGCCGCCGCGGAAGCTCAGAGTGACCGTGGGGACGTCCCCGTCGTCGTCGTCGTCGGCGGCGGCGCCGGCGTCGGCGTCGGCGATCGAATCCGACGCGGGCTCAAAGTCGTCGAATCCGATACGTCGATACCCCATCGGCGCGAAGTGCTTCGCGTGCAGCCACGCGTCCCTCTCCGACAACTTCACCTTGCTCGTGCTGCATATGAAGCGCTCTAATATCCGTCCGATCCACCCGCCCTTCACCGCGACGCGCACGATCGACTCGCACACGCACCCGCCGACGCCGTCGACGTCGTCGCGGACCCACTCGTTGAAGGTGAAGTCCATGTTCTCCGCGCCCATGCACGGCACGACGCGCACGAACCGTCGGCACTCCGACGGCGTGTACGTCGTGTGCTCGTGGTAGGACTGCGCCCTTCGCGCGAGACGCTCGATGATCGCGGGGAGGTTTAACCGTGGCTCGGAGAAGGCGACTCTCGAGAGCAGGACGCCTTTGGCGTCGCGCGCGTCCTCGAAGTCCCAGCATCCCATCTTCAGTCCGTCGACGTGGAGGCGCTCTTGGAACGCGCCGTCGACCATGAGCGCGTAGTACTCCTTCGCGGTGCACGGGAACCGCGAGAACGTGCGCCATTCCCGCATGGTCAGCGTCGCGTCCGCGGCTGCGAGGCGAGCGATTCGCGTGCGGGCGCGGCGCGCGCGTCGACTGACGGTGGGCGTCGCGACGAGGTGACGTCGATTCGACGGTCGCGCGCCGCTTCTCGCGCGAATCTGGAGGGCTCACATTCGCCGAGTACAGATCGTATGGATATTTAGTTATCGGAGTACTGTACCCGAGGACGGCTGTACGTACCCGAGCGTTTCGAGAGTTTTTCCGACAAGTCGGTTTCGTGACGGAAAACAATCCAGCAGCCGCGACCGTCAGTCGCGCGCCGCGCTCGCACGCGTCGGCGCTCTCCATGAGGTCGATGTTCGCGTCGCTCGACCGCGACGGCGACGGGTTCCTCAGCCTCGAGGTGCGCGCCCGCGAGGACCGCGCGACGCGCTGCCCGCTCTCGTCTTCTTCTCCCGAACGCGAACGAATCTTACTTATATCCAATTCGACCCCCCTCCCCCCCTCTCCCACTCGACGCAGGAGGTGCGCGAAGGCCTCGCGAAGCGCGGGATCGCGGTCTCCACCGCGCATCTCGAGAAGCTCTTCGCCGCGATGGATGCGAACGCGGACGCGAGAGTCAGCGCGACCGAGTTCGACGCGTTCTGCGAGGAACGCCGCGGGGCGATCCGCCGCGCGTTCGTCTCCGTCGACCGCGACGAAAACGGCGAGGTCGACTCCGAGGAACTCCGCTGCGGCGTCGAGCGCGCGGGGCTGAAAATCAGCGACGCGCAGCTCCGGGACGTGTTCGAGAAGCTCGACAAAGACAAGAGCGGGACGCTCTCCGAGAAGGAGTTCGAAGAGGCGCTGATGCTGCTTCCGAAGGGCGCGAACCCGGCGGCGGTGTTCGACGCGTTTCTTCGCGCGTCCTTCGTCGACGACGCGGAGTCGCACTGCAGCGCGTGCAAAGACCTCCCGCCCAGAGGGGGCGGGTCGCTCGCGTGGGCGGTCGCGATGAAGATGGCGAGCGGCGGGGTCGCCGGCGCGGTGAGCCGGACCGCGACCGCGCCGATCGATCGCGTGAAGACGATACTTCAGACGGGGAGGGTGCCCGGCGGCGGCGGCGGCGGCGGCGGCGGCGGCGAAGCTTCCGCGAGCGCGAGCGGCGGCGCTTCGAGGGCGGCGACGACGGGCAGGACCGCCGCGACGACGACGACGACGACGACGTCGAGTCGGGGCTTCACGACGGCTGCGGCGGCGCCCGCGGGGGGATACGAACCGCCACAACAGCGACGGGTGACGATTGGTATCGCCGCGCGCGCCGTCTACGCGGAGGGCGGCGTTCGCGCGTTTTTCCGCGGCAACGGCGCCAACGTCCTGAAGGTCGTCCCGGAGACCGCGGTCAAGTTCGCCGCGTTCGACCTCCTCAAGCGCGCGATCGCGACAGACCCCGGGAACGTCACGATCGCGGAGCGGTTCGCCGCGGGCGGGCTCGCGGGCGTCGCGTCGCAGGCGCTCGTGTACCCTCTGGAGGTTATCAAAACCCGTCTCGCGGTGACGCCCCCCGGCTCGGCCGGCGGCGACGGCATCGCCGCGATGGCGTCGCACGTCGTCGCGCGCGAGGGCGCGCGCGGATTGTTCCGAGGCCTCGCCCCGAGCGTGGTGGGCATATTTCCGTACGCCGGGATCGACCTCATGGCGAACAGCATCCTCAAAGACGCGCTCGCGCGGCGGTGCGAGGGCGCGGGGAAAGAACCCGGGGTGGTCCAACTCCTCGGCTGCGGCATGGCGTCGAGCACGACCGCGATGCTGTGCACGTACCCGCTGAACTTGATCCGCACCAAGTTGCAGACGTCGGGGATGGAGGGCGCGGTGAAGTACGCGGGACCGGTGGATTGTTTCAGGCGGGTCGTCGCGAAGGACGGGCTGGGGGGGCTGTACCGCGGCGTCGCGCCAAACCTCGCCAAGGTTTTACCGGCGACGAGCGTGTCGTACGCGGTGTACGACGTCTTGAGTCGCAACGCGAGCGACAACTAATATAACGACGCGGGAGGCGGGTGACTAACGCCATCACCGGGTGATTAGGGTGATTACGATAGCCGTTAGATACAACATAGACTACTGTAGTCGTAGTAGCAATTCGTTCCGTCACTCCGCCTTGATCGGCGTCGCCCCTCCCTCCTTCTTCGGTATCTTGAACCCGCCGCCGCCGCCGCCGGACTTGAGCGCCGCGAGCGGGATATCCTCGTCGTCGTCGTCGTCCACGACCGTCGTCGCCTTCCTTTTCATCCCCGACAGCGACTTGGGCTTATTAGACGGCTTGGAGGCTTTCTTCTTCTTCTTCTTTTCGCCGCCGCCGCTAGCGCTCTTCGGCCGCGAGGATCCGCCGCCGCCGCCGCCGCTCTTCTTCGCGGGCGGGCCGTTCCGCCCGCGCTTCGCCAACCACTTCTTGTACGCCTTCTTCGCCTCCTCCTCCGGTAGTAAACCGTGCTCCATGAGCCACGTCTCCGCCATCTCGCTCTCGGGTTTTTGCGTCCGCAGCGAGACGTAGAATTTCCGCAGAGAGTCCGCCTCGTCCGGGGTGTCGCGCTTCTGCCCGGGGAGCTCGTATGTCTTCTTCTCCGCCTTCACCGCCGCGCCGCCGTTCCCGCCGCTCGGCTTCGGCTTCGGCTTGTTCTTCTTTTTCTTTTTCTTCTTCCCGTCCTTGTCCGTCTTCTTGGCTGCGACGTCGTCGGGTCGGTGGGGGCGGGGGGTGGGTGAGCGGACGGCGCCAGATCGGGGGTGGGGGAGGGGGGACGGACGTCGAGGACGCGGACGCGCGCTCGCGGGATGACGACGGCGACGCGGGGAGCGAACGAGCGCCGCGCGCGCGCGGGATCGCGCGCGCGCGACGACGCGGACGACGCGCGCGACGCCGCGGACGATCGTCGCGGCGATCGTCGATCGCGGATCCGCGCGTCGACGCCGCGATCGAACCGGGACCGCGAGAGAATGAATGAATTTAAACCCCATCCGCGCTGGCGGGGACGCACGTTTCGGCGTGGACGATTCCGTCTTCACGCGATTCGCGAGCGGGGCATCGTCGTCGCTGTCGTCCTCGATCTTCGTCGGCGGCGCCATCGCGACGTCCCGCGCGCGGTCCCGCGGATCGGTCGTGTGACGACTCCGAGCGAAGCGATCGATTCTTTTCGGCAGCGTCAGCGCGGCGCACCGTCAGCGTCAGGAAGTACGTACGCATACGTGTACACGTACTCTAACACAAAAAACGCAAGGACTACTGTAGCTCTAGGGCTCCCCGGTGTTTTTCCGCCCCGCCAGCTCGCCCCACGCCTCGTCGACGACGCCTCCGCTCCCCTTCACCGCGGGCATCCCCGCCCAGTTATCCTTATTCCTCGCCCTGATCTTGTGGCACACGAACGCCTCCCTGTGGTCGTCCGGCCGCCGCATGTCGCGCAGCGTCGCGGGCGGACGCGAGAGAAACGGCGCGACGGCCGCCTTGGCGCGCACTGGCGATTCCAAAAAAAAGTCATTCATCGGTCAGTCGAAAGGGGACGCGATCAAACGTTGAAACGACCGGGTGGGTGAAAAATGTATCGAACGCGAAAAACGCACCCAACGCGCGCGCCGTCGCGTCCTCCTCCTCCTCCTTCAACCTCGCCTCCTCCGCCCTCAGCGCCTCCATCCGCGCCTCCACCTCCGGCGTGCGCGGCGTGTTCCTGTTCAGCTTGTGCCTCACCTTCGTCAGCGCGCGCTTCCTCTCCTTCGCCGCGCGCGCCTCGTCCGGGGTTCGGATCCGCTGCGCGGCGAGACGAGAGAACCAATCCTCTCTCAACGACGCGCGCTCGGCTTCGTCCATCGCGCCGATCGCTTCCGGGCACAGGCGGAACAGCTCGTGCATCACGAGCGCGGCGGCGACGCTCAGGTTGAGCGAGTCCGCGAAGCCTCTGAGGGGCAGGTACACCCTCAAGTCAGCCGCGGCGAGGATCTCCTCGGTGCAGCCGACTGATGAGTTGGAAGCCGAACAGTACACGTACTTCATCGGTCAGTTGAAAGGTGACGCGATCAAATGTTGAAACCGAACGGTGGGTGAACGAACACGAACGCACCGGACTCGGTGCCGAAGACGATGGCGAGCTTCTCCGGGACGACGGACGCGGACGCGGACGTCGCGTCGTCGCCTCGCGCCGCTCTCAGCGCGGACTCGGTGAGGCACACCGCGCGCTGGCTCAAGTCCGTCGCCCATATCGTCCGCCCGTCCTCTCTCAGCGCGGCGACGCACGCCGCGGTCGTGGCGAACTCGCGGATCGTCGTGAACTCGTTCGCGCGTCGCGCGAAGAGCTTGTGCGCGTCGCGCGCGGCGTCGCCGTGCCTCGTCCGGCTCCACGGCCGCGTCCGCCGCCCGGGCTTCTTCTTCTGGGCGCGTTCCTCCTCCTCCTCCTCCTCCTCGTCGTCGTCGTCGCGCTCGCCGTCGTCGCCGCCGCCGCCGTCGTCGTCGTCAGATCCGACCGCGTCCAGGTCCACGTCCACCGGATCGACGAGCCAGACGTGCTGCACGCCGAGCGCCTCCGCGGTGCGGATGACGGCGCTGTAGTTGTGCTCGTCCGTGCACCGCTCGATGACGACGAGGACGCGGCTCGTCCTTCCCTGAATCGCGGTCTCCGCCTTGCGCAGGAGGCGGTTCGGGAGCCCCGCGGCGTCCGCGTCGTTTGGGTCTTCGTCCCGCGCGTCCATGACGGCGCGCGTGCGGAGTGATGCGCGGCGCCGCTTCCGGCGGGCGGGGAGGACGGACGACTTCTCCGAGACTTCCGAGCGCGATTTATTACACTACTGTATGAGGTCCGTTCGTGCACGTGATCATCGGTCAGTTGAAAGGGAATGCGATCAAATGTTGAAACCGAGCAGTGGGTGAAAAGCGTTTTCAGAACGCAGTCGAAGCGAGGGCAGGCGTTTCGATCCGTTGTCGTGTAGGGGAACCAACTTTTCGGTCTCGACGCGCGCGTCCGTCGCGGCATTGCCGTCGCGCGCTTCACACGCGCCGCGCCGCGACCCAAAGGTACGCGCTCTCGTCGATCATCCACGGCACGCCGCGTCGCGTATCCGCGCGCGCGTCCCGCGTCGTCGTCGCGCGCGCGCCCGGAATCTCATTCCCCCCCCGAGCGCCGAGGGGACGAGATCGGACGCGATTATTCATTCCCATCCCCGGCGCCAGAGCTGACGCGCGCCTCCCCTCTCGTCCCCTCCTCCGTCCCCTCCCCCCGCCCACCGCAGCTCCGTCGCGATGGAGTTCGACATCCCCCTCGCGCTGACCGACCTCGAGTCCCCGCCGTCGCGGGACAACGTCCTCGTCCCGAAAAACGTGCTCGACGTCGCGGGCATGCACGACGTCGAAGCCGCGGAGCTCGTCGAGCGCGTCGCGTACGATCTCTGCGAGAACGACGCTTTATGCATCCTGGAGCACGACGTGTTCGACCCCGCGTACGCGTGCGTGCGCGACTTCAAATCCCTCTCCGCCATCGGCCGCATTCGCCTCGCGGACGCGCTGTGCAGTAACCTCTCCGTGCTCAGCGCGAGCGTCGCGACGCTCCTCGCCGGCGGCGGCGGCGACGCCGACGGCGCGTCGGACGCGGTCGCGTCCCACCGCGAAGCCGTGAAGACGTACGCGACGCTCGTGTACTGGCTCGCGGAGGCGGCGGACGCGGAAGCGCGCGACGCCGCGCCGAACGCGACGGGAGTCGCGTCCGCGGGTGACAAGACGGGGAAGAAGGCATCCGGAGGCAAGGGGTCGAAGAAAGCCGCGCCGCTCGTCGAGTGGAAGTGGGAGGAGCAGCGCGAGCGCGTCCTTCACGTCATGTCCGGCGTGCTCGACTGTGATCTGTGGAACCTGTTCCGGCCGCGTCAGCCGAGCGAGCAGTTCTTGGGGCTGTTCCAGAGGCTGGCGTGTCTCGCGATGGAATCCCCGGCGGCGCTCAAGTCGAAGGCGCGTTCTGTACACTGGTCCCCATACGACCGCGTTGGCGTGGTGAACGCCGTTTCTTAAGGACTTTGCCCGGCGGTTCTCTCCGCCCTCTCCACGGTTTCAATCCCCGCCCTCGGCGCCTTTCAACGCCAACTGACGCCTTTCAACTCCACCCCGACGTCGCTTTGTATGGAACGACCCCAAGATTTCCAAAAACGCCGCCTTCGTCATGCTCGGCGCGTGCGCGCTGAAGTGGGGGCAACTCGACAACGTCACGACCGCGCTGGTGCATCTCCTGAACAAGCACGAGCACCTCCCTGGGCCGATCGCGGAGTGCGCCGCCGTCGCCGCGGACCGCCACGAGAACGCGCGGCTCGCCGCGGCGCTCCTCCGCGAGGTGGGCAACGTGGGTGCGTCCTTAGTCATCACACGCGCTGGTCCCCGTACGACCGCGTCGGCGCGGTGCACGCCGTGCCTTGAGGACTTTCTTTTCCCGGCGCATCTCTCCGCCCAGGGTCCCTCGGTTTCGATCTCCGCACGCGACGGCTTTCAACTTCAAACGCTGACGCCTTTCAACTCCGCCCCGACGTCGCCTCGTACGGAACGACCCGCAGACCCGGCCGAGTACAAACGGCAGCAAGCCGCCGACGCCGTCGGCGTGCGCTGCGTCGGCACCTTCGTCAGCGAGCTCGCGGAGCGCATGCCGAAGACGACGATGACGAACATCTCGCTGCTTCTCCCGCACCTGGACGGCGAGGCGTACTCGCTGAGGAGCTCGCTCGTGACGGTGCTCGGACACCTCGTGTGCTCGGACGCGTCGAGCGGGGCGCTCAACGAGGACAGGGATCGATCGACGTCGGACGCGTCGGCGCCGCTCCTGCGCGCGAAGCAAGGGTTTCTGGACCTGCTCGTGGAGCGCGTGCACGACGTCTCCGCGTTCACGCGCGCGAGGGTGCTGCAGACGTGGGCGATCATGGCGGAGAAGAAGGCGATTCCGCTGTCGCACTGGCTCGTCGTCGCGGACCTCGGGATCGGCCGCCTGCACGACAAAGCCGCGCTCGTGAGAAAGGCGGCGATGAACCTTCTCGCGACGATGCTCGGGTTTAACCCGTTCGCGCCGCGGCTGCCGTCGTCCGCGTTCGCGGACTCGCTGAGGGAGTACGAAGCGAAGCTCAAGCTCATGGCGCCGCCGGAGCCGGAGGAGAAGGAGGAGGAGGAGGACGCGGAGAAAAAAGTTGAGCCGATCGAGGAGGGGGACGAAGAAGACGCCGAGGAGAAGCCCCTCACGGAGGCGGACGACGACGCGGAGAAGGAGTCTTCCGCGGAGAAGGAGTCTTCCGCGGAAGAAGAAGAGAAAGAGAAAGAGACGTCAAACGACGCCGTCGCCCCAGCAGCGCCCGAGCTCGACGGCGGCGTCGAGGCTGTCCGCACCATGATCGCCGCGTTGAAAACCGCGCTCGGATTCGCCGTCCAGATGGGCGGCGCCGTCGGCGTCCTCTGCAAGCTCCTCGCGTCCACGACGCCGTCGGACGCGATCGAGGCCGTCGGCCTCCTCGTCCGCCTGAAGCAGTTCGGCGTCGACGGCTCGGACGAGGGCGTCCGCAAGCTGTTGGGGCTCGTCTTCTCCAGGGATACCGCGGTGAGGGACGCCGCGGTTGAAGCCGTGGACGTGCTCTTCCTCGCCGGCGCGGAGTCGCCGACGGCGGCGGCGCGGGCCATCACCGACGTCGCCGCCGCGAGCGCGCTCGGCGAGCTCGCGTCTCTGGAGGAGGTAATCGAGCTTCTCGTCCGCGAGAACCGCGTCCCGGTGAACGGGCCGCTGATCCGCGCGCTGTGGGCGCAGGCGACGTGCGGCGGCGTGCCGGGCGGGGACGCGGAGGCGACGGCGGTGGATCAAAACGCGTTGAAGGCGTCCGCGCTCACCGTCCTCGCCATGGCCGCCGCGAAGCACCCGGAAATCGTCGCTCCGCACGTCGACCACGCCGCGGGCGTGCTCGAGCTCGCGTGCACGAAGAAGAAGCCCACGCTCGCGCGCGCGGCGGCGTCGCTCCTGAAGTGCGCGCGCCCGGGTGGAAACGCGGGCACGCCGGATTCCATGGGCGTCGCCGCGCCCGCGCTCGCGCCGGACGCGCCCGCGTTTGCCGCGCTCGCGAAGGTTCTCTCGCCGTGCTCGCCGCTACCCGGGCGCGGGTGGTACCCCGCCGCGGAGCAGTCCATCGCGGCGCTGTACGCGCTGCACCCGGACCCGGAGGGCGCGGCCGGGGACGTGCTTCGGTCGTTCGCCGCCGCGGCGTTTCCGGGCGCCGAGAACGACGGCGGCGACGGCGACGGCGGCGGCGGCGGCGGCGGCGGCGTGGAAAAAGTCAACGCCGCGTACCTCGCGCGGTTCCTCTTCGTCCTCGGCGAAGTCGCGCTCCGGCATCTCGTGCACGCGGAGAACCTCGGACGAGCGGTCCGCCGCGCGCGCATGCAGCGCGACAGAAAGGCGTCGGAAGCTTCCGAAGCCGCCGCCGCCGCGGGGAACGCGCACGGCGAAGAAGCCGAGCTCGCCGCGGCGCTCGGTCAGGGCTCCGTCGCGGAGGACGCGTCCCTGGACAACGCGCGCGAGGCGTGCGAGGCTGAGCTCTTATCCTTCTCAGTATCGCAGTCCAAGAAGTCCGCGGTCGCGGGGAGAGGCCTCGTCGCCGCGTACGCCCCCGTCGTCGTCGCGTTGTGCGGGCACCCCGCCGTCGCGGCCGGCCACGCGTTGCTCCGCGGCGCCGCGCTCGCGGCGCTCTCTCGCCTCATGGCGATCGACGCCGAGTTTTGCGAGGCGCACCTCGCGCTCATCTTCACGCGCGCGCGGGGGGAGAGCGACCGCGACGCACGCGCGGCGCTCATGGTGGCGCTGGGCGACCTCGCGTTCCGGTTTCCCAACGCGGTTGAGCCGTGGACGGAGCATCTGTACGGGCTCAAGGCGTGGGGGAACAGCTTGCACGACCCGGACGCGGGGGTGCGGCAACACGCGGTGACCGTCCTCGCGCACCTGATCTTGAACGACATGATGAAGGTCAAGGGGCACATCGCGGAGATGGCGCGGTGTTTGGAGGACCCGGATCCGAGGGTAGCGTCCGTCGCGCGGTTGCTGTTCACGGAGCTGTCGAGGAAGCACGGGAATCCCATTTACAACCTGCTTCCGGATCTCCTGTCGCGATTATCCGGGGACGAGTCGATCGAACCGGCGGTGTTCCAACGGATCATGACGCGGCTTCTCGGGTTCATCGACAAGGACAAGCAGACGGAGTCGCTCGCGGACAAGTTCACGAACCGCTTCGCGGAGGCTGCGCTCGCGAAGACGCCGAAGCCAGCGCGCGACGTCGCGTTTTGCCTCTCCGCGCTCACCTTGTCCGATCGCGCGTTCAAAAAATTCATGGACTCGTGGAAGCTGTACGAACCCGCGCTGTACGACAAAGAAGTCTACGACGCCCTCGCCGGCGTCGTCGCGAAGGGCAAGAAGAACGCGACGACCGGGAAGAAGGCCACCGCCGCGGGCGCGGACGCCGTCGACGCCGCGCGCGTCGCCGTCGAGGAGTTTGAACAAAAATTAGCCGCCGCGCACGTGGAACGGTACGAGAGCTACCGGAGCTCGATGCGCGCGGAGGGGCACGTGTTCGAGGACGAGGACGAGCCCGCGGTGAAGCTCCCCACCGCCGCTACTGAAGAGAAGGAGGAGACAGCCGAGGTGGAGGAGAAGGACGAAGCGGAGGCGGCGGAGGTGAAGGAGGAGGCGGCGGAGGCGGCGGCGGCGGCGGAGCCCGTCGACGACGCCGCGGATGAAGAAGAAGAAGAAGAGGAGGAGGAGGAGGAGGAGGAGGAGGAGGACGACGAGTGCGGGGATGAGAACGAGCCCGCGGAGCCCTCCCCCGCGCCCGTCGCGAAGAAGACCTCCCGGGCGCGCGCGACGAAGAAGGCGCCCGCCGCCGCCGCGGCGAAGGCGAAGGCGAAGGCGAAGGCGGCGACGGCGGCGGACGAGGACGGGTCCGGGAGGTCGTCCCGCCGCGCGCTGCGCGGGAACCGCTGAGGGGGGAGACGACGCGATGTACAAACACGGGATGACTGACTGACGCGTTTTTTATTTGACACGAGTTCACGCTACCGCCGCGGCGGCGGCTTCTGGTTCGCTCGATCGCCGGTTGCCGAAAACTGCAGACTAAAAAGTCACCCGAGTCGAAATTCCAGCCTGCCTGAGCGCGGGAAAAAGTCGTCCGAGTCATCAATCCAACCGCTCGCGTTGATTGGCAGATTCGCGCGCGGAATTTTTTACGCCGCGGAATTTGGTGCGCTTTCTGAAGCCGCGCACGGAAATTTCTAGGTTTTGGCGGGCGGTCAACTTGATTTGCTGACCGGGCAGACGATCGAGGGTTTAATCGCGTTTTTTGAGTTATTCATCGAGGCTTTTGCGCGGACGAAAGCGGAGGTGCCCTGAGAGCGCTCGAATCTCGCGTCGCGTCAGCCGCGGACGCCGTAACGCCAGCAGAAAAGACTCTTTTTTCCGTCACGCGCAATCCGCGCACGGCACTCGCGACCGCACGCACGCGGGCCCAGGGACGAGCACGTTCCTCGAAAGACTTTCTCAAGGTCTTATCAAGCGCACGCGGCCGCGTACGGGTGTTTATACACGTCGTAACGCGCGCGCGCATCGTTCCGCCGGAACTGACAAGGACAGATTAGTGGCATCTTTTCGCTGCACGAAATTCTCCGAGACGCACCGATCTCACGCGATGGCGCTCCTGTGCATCTCTTCTCTTCAAATTCACCCGCGAAACGGCGCGCAATGCCGAGCGGTACATCGACGGGGCGGTTCCTCCACGGTGCGTCTCCTTTCATCCCCAAACGCGCATCCCGCGCGTCGGTGGATCTTTCTTATCTATCCCCGCTCGCGCTCGTGACACGAAAAAAGGACGTGCTAGCGCGGCGCTGACGCGGCGCGTCCCCTTCCCCCATCCCCGCGCTCAACAGAAGCTCGCGAGCGCGCCCACCTCGAAACGCGCGCGCATCCAGACGCTCTGCCGCGCGGTGGGTAAAAACGGCGACGTCGACGACCAGGCGCGACGAAACAGCGGCCGCGGCGGACGTGGGCATCAGAGCGGAGGCGATTTCTCCCTCTCGTCAGGCTCCTCCGGCGACATCATCGGCGCCGCCAACTTCAACGCGTTCGTCCCCGCGCCAGGCGCCGGTCGCGCGTCCCCGTCCGCGGCGCCCCCGAGCGCGTCGGGGTCGGGGTCCCACTCGCGCTCGCACGCCTCCCCGGCGCCGCGCGGGGTGTGCTGGAGCAACCTGCAAGACCTGACGTCAGTCCCGGACGACGAGGCGGTGTACATTCTCGTCTTCGGCGCGGGCACCGGCAGCGAAGGGCTGTACTCGCTGCAGGAGAGGACGAAGGACGACATCCCCGTGGACATCATCCTCGCGTTCACGACGAACGAGGACGCGAGCCGGTACGCGACGCTGCTCGAGGCGGAGATGGGGCGGATGCCCGTCGTGGAGGCGGCGCGGCCGAGGGATCTGAGGTACACGTGCAAGGAGGGCGGGTACCGATGCAAAGTCGCGAAGAGCGGCGTGCTGTTGATGCCGCCGGAGAAGACCGTGGAGGTGACGGACTGGGAGCGAACGAACGCGCTGAGGCAAGGGCAGTGGAGCGTTACCGGCGGAGAGGGTGGTGGGCACGATATGGCTGGTGAAACGGACGAAATCGCGCCGTTACAGACGATGGCGCGTCTGGACGACTACGGCGACCACGACGAGGAGCTCGCGAGAGAGGCGATCGAAGATTTCGACGCGGAGACCGCGCGAGAGATGCTGACGAGGATGTTCAACAGCAACTCCGAGAGCGACTGGGACACTCCCTCGGAGGCGTGATCGGCGGATGCGCGGCGTGGTGGGTGTGGTGATCTTCAATTCTTGTTGGGAGGGAGCCAGTCGGCATTCGGCGTCGGCGACGGAGCCCTCGGCGAAAAAAATGTATCATCGGTTCGGTATGACGTGTGAGTGTTTGGATTTCAGAGCGGACGCGCGTCGTCGCCGCCGCGGTCGTCGATTGGAGTTTGTATTACGCTTCGACGGCTGCCGCGCGTCGCGCGCGCGTCTCGGTGCACGCGCTGTGAAGGACGCGTGAAGTAATATCATGATGTTGATTGATTTCTGTCTGGCTATCAGGTCGTTCACTCGCTCTCCGATCGTCGGGGGTCCACTACTTCTTCCCCTTCGCGGGTCCGAACATCGCCTCGATGCACCCCGGGCACGGCTTCTTCGGGTTATACTTCGTCCCGCACTCCTTACACTTCTTCATCATCGGCAGCGGCTTCCCGCCCTCCGCGGCGGCTTGCTTCTCCGCCTCCGCTCTCCTCGCCTTCGCCGCGGCGTCTCTCGCCAACTCCTCCTCCGACTCGCTCGTGTCCTTCGCGCCTCGCTCCCAGACCTTGTCCTTCTGCGCCTGCTTCTTCGCCGCGGCGGCGAGCTCTTTCTCCCTCGCCGCCTCCTTCGCCTGCTCTTTGCTCTCCTCGCGTCCCATCGCGCGCGACGCCGCTTCCCGGGCGCGGTGAATTCTGCGCCACTCATTTCGCGATCGATCGCCACCTGTCATTTTGACAGGAGTGAGCACCGATCGTCGCGCGCCCGACGCGCGCGGCAGTTCACACCGCGCACGCTCCGCACCGATAATGTCGGCCGCACCCGCGATGGGCGCGCACGTATCATCGCTCGCGAGGTGCGCGCGCGGGCGCTCGCGCGCGTCGTTCGTCCCGCCCGCGACGCCGCCCGCCGCTCGATCCCCCCCCCGTCTTCATATCCCGGTCGCCGCGGCAGCCGACCGGCATCTCCGTCTCCGTCTCACCGCGTCGCCGTCCCGCGCTCGCTCTCCTCCTCCTCAGGACCACCTCGAACACGCGCCGCGTCGCCGGCGTCGCCGCCGCGGGCGGCGCGTTCCTCGTGAACAAACTCCGCGGCGTCTCGTCGAAGCGCGCGTCCGCGTCCGCGCCGCGCTCGCGCCGATCCCGCCGCGCGCTCGCGCTGACGACCGCGTCGTCCACGGTCGTCGTCGGCGACATCGGCGGCACGAACGCGCGCCTGCAGGTCTGGAACATCGTGGACGGCGCGCAGACGCTGAAGTACGAGAACATCTACGGCACGAAAGGCCACGAGACGTTCGAGTCCGTCATCTCCGACCTCTACAGAGACGCGGGCGTGGATCCCTCGGACGTCCACTCCGCGTGCTTCGCCGTCGCCGGCCCCGTCGCGAACGACGCGTGCGCCATGACGAACGTCTCGTGGGTCATCGACGGCGCGAAGCTCGAGAAGGAGTTTAAGATCGACTCCGTGAAGGTAATCAACGACTTCGCCGCGGTCGGGTACGGCGTGTTGGACCTGAAGCCGGAGGAGATGGTGACGTTGAACCCCGGGTCCCCGGACGCGAGAGGGCCCATCGCGGTGCTCGGTCCCGGCACCGGGCTGGGCGAGGCGATGCTCTTCTGGAACGACGAAGCGGAGGAGCACGACGTCATCCCGAGCGAGGGGTCGCACGCGGACTTCGCGCCCAGGGGGGAGACGCAGTCCGCGCTGCTGGCGTACTGCGAGAGGACGTTGGGGGAGTGCGAGATCGAGCAGGTGTGCTGCGGGAGCGGCATCGTGCGCATCTACGACTTTCTTCGCGAGCGCCGAGGCGCGGCGGATAAGCCGGAGTTGGACCCCGCGGGGGTGACGGACGCCGCGCTGGACGGGTCGTGTCCGCTGTGCGTGGAGGCGGTGGACATCTTCCTCGCGATTCTCGGCGCGGAGGCGGGGAACCTCGCGCTGAAGTGCCTCGCGAGCGGCGGGGTGTACGTCGCCGGAGGGATCCCGCCGCGGCTCATGAAGCTCATCGGCGACGGCGGGACGCTGCTCGACGCGTACGTTCGGAAGTCGTGCCGGTACACGAACGTCCGGAGTGGGTTTCCGCTGCACATCATCCTGAACGATAAGATTGGGCTCGCGGGGGCGAAGGTGTTCGCGCTGAGACAGCTGTGACGAGCGCGAGTAGCGCGCCGCAGGGTGTATTACAGTATGTGGAGTCAAGCTCTCTCAGTGCAGTGTGAGAAAATCACGCGTCTCCGACAGGAGCGTTATGAAATGCCTCGCCGCGAGGCGTCGTCGCGTCAGTAGCGCCCACGCGCGAACACCGCCATCGCCCCGCGCGTTTCTGCCGTATCGCCCCCGTCGCGCGTCTCTCGACCCTCCTCCGTCTCCGATACGCGCGCGCGCGTGCCGTCATGACCGACGCGGTCCCGAGCTGGGTGCGCGCGCTCTGCCGCCACGATTTTTTCTCCGCTTGCGCCGGGCAGCACGACCGCGCGAGCTCGAGGCCTCCCGTGCACAACCTCTTCTGCGTCGACTGCGAGCTGCAGGTATGCCCGGAATGCGCTGACAGCGAGCACGAGGGCCATCGCATACTCAAGGTGCGTCGCATCATCGCGCTCCCTTCCTCTCCATCTTCTCGATATACCGCGACGCGTCACCGCATGCCTGACGTTCGCGCATCTGCGTCACCGCAGATACGCCGAGCGTCCATGCAAGACGCGGTCCTCCTGGAGGAGATCCGCGAGTGCGAGGACTTCGACGTCAGCGATATTCAGGTGCGCTCTCGCGCTCCCGCGATCTTTCGCGATGCGCCGCGCGGGCGCCGCGGTCCGTCCCGCCGCGACACTGCCGAAAAGCAACAACGTCCGACGGCTTGCAGCGTGCTTTTCCCACCCTCGCCTGTTTTTCCCGGTGACTCACCGCTCGCCCGCCGTCCCTCTCGCAGCCTGCGATCATCAACAGCAGCGACATCCTGTACCTCGGTCACCACCTCTCGTCGATGCTCGCGCCCGTGGAGGAGAACGACTTCGAGGGCTGCAAGACACGGTGCGTCTGTCGTTCCCACCGCCCTTTCCTCCGCGCCGCCGCCGCCGCCGCCGCCGCAGTGAGAAAACCGCCCATCGTCCTCCGTCGCCCTCGCCGCAGGAAGAGCTTGTCGCCCGAGAAGTTCGCTTCCCCTGGAGCCCGCTTCCCTGAGGGGAGATGGACGTTCTGCTCCATCGCGTGCAAGATCGCGGGGATCACGAAGAAGGAGCCCAGGATGCTCACGGCCGCGCGCGTCCGCAGCGTGGAGCGCGCCAAAATCGCCGATAAGCTCATCCCGGCGCCGGTCGCCGCGGCGCCGCCGCCGGCGCTCGCGGCGCCGCCGCCGGCGCTCGCGGTGCCGCCGAAGGCGAAGTGGAAAGCCAGGGCAAAGGGTGAGGCGCCCGCGCCCGCGCCCGCGCCCGCGCCGAAGCCCGCCGCGAAGAAGCCGCCGGCGAAGGCGAAGGCGAAGGCGAAGAAGCCGCCGGCGAAGGCGAAGTCCCCCCCCGCGCCGCCCGTCGCGGTGACGAAGCGACGAAGCGCGAGGACGACGAAGGCGAGGGACGTCGTCACCACCGCCGCCGCCGCCGCCGCCGCGGACGCGCTCATCACGCTCGCGCGCGAGACGGAGACGGAGACGACGTCGGAAGAAACCACCACGCCCGCGAAGCACAGGACGCCGGAGCCCCGGCGGGGGCTCCGCTCGAAAGACAACGCCGCGAACGTCGAGCGCGGGACGTCGTCCTCGGACAAAGTCGCCGCCGCCGCCGTCGCGCCGCCGTGCTTCGAAGGATCCTTCGCGTTCGCACCCGGGTCGCACCTCTCGAGCGAGCGCGACGAGGACGGGCGCCTTCTCCGCGGCGGCGGGGACAGCATCTCCCTCGGGCTCGACCTCGCCGCCGCGGCGAGGATGGGCGCAGCCGCGAACACGCCGCCGGCGCTGTCGAGGATGACCAGAGAGGCGGACACCCCCGGGTTCGGGTACGTCGGGCACGAGCCCACGCGCGCGCCGGACTCCGCGGGGTCGTCTCTGCTGATTCACAACTACGGGATCGTCGCGTCGCCGGGGATCATCAGCGTCCCGAGGCCGAGGCCGAGGAAGAGCGGGAAGGGGAAGTCGACCGCGGCGGCGGCGGCGGCGGCGGCGGCGCTTCGAATCGTCACGCCGCCTATGCCGTACCTGGACGACGGCTCCGGCCTTCCCTTCGGCGAGCTCACGGACGTCACGCCCACCGAGCCGCCGGCGACGCTCGCGAAGAAGGAGGGGAAGAAGCGTCAGAAGACGATGAAGGTGTCCCCCATGGGGTCGCCGCGCTAGTCACGACGCGTCCACGCGTCCAGCACCCGTATCATAGCTCGCTTCGCGCCGCTCACAGTTTGTTAGTTTATTACCTTCGTACCACGAACGTATGCGTATCCCGACACGCACTGTTCGAGCGCGCCGTCACCGCGCGCGTCTCGACGGTCGCGATGCGGGTCGCGCGCGTCTTCGCCTCGCTCGTGACCGCGCCCGTCGGTCCCTCTTCCCGCGCGCGTCCGCGTCGTCCGCCCGCGCGGTTCCCGACGCGGTGCGGGGAAGGCGCGAAGGGCAAAAAAAAGGGCGGGGCGTCCTCCTCGAACGCGAACGCGCCGGAGCGATTAGACCGCCTCCTCAGCAGGCTCGGGTACTGCACGCGCGCGGAAGCGAAGCGATGGGCGCGCGACGGACGCGTCCTCCTCCACGGTGAGCCCGTCGCTAGGGCGGAGGCGAAGGTCACGCCGCGCGACGTCCTCATCGACGGCGAGCCCGCGGAGGCGCCCGACGGTCTGCTCGCGCTGATGCACAAACCGCGCGGTCGCGTCTGCGGGCACGACGCCAGCGAGGGGCCGTCCGTGTACGACCTCCTCCCGGAGCGATGGCGCGCGCGACGGCCCGGCGTGGAGACGATCGGGCGCCTGGACAAGGACACGACCGGGCTGCTTCTCCTGACGGACGACGGCGACTTGCTCCATCGATTGGCGTCGCCGAAGAAGCGCGTGGAAAAAGTCTACGAGCTCGTCGTCGACGCGCCCATCCCTCGCGACGCGGTCGACCTCTTCGCGTCCGGGAGTTTGACCCTCACGGGCGAGAAGAAGCCGTGTCTGCCCGCGAAGTTGATCGTGTCCGAGCGCGCGGACCACAATCGCACGCGCGCGAGCTTGAGCGTCACCGAGGGCAAATTCCACCAGGTGAAGCGGATGATGCGCGCCGTGGGATGCGAAGTCACGGCGCTGCACCGGGAGTCGTTCGGGGGGATGGCGTTGTCGCGCATGGAGCTTCGCGAGGGCGAGGTTCGGGTCTTGAGCAGAGAGACCGCGCTGGAGCTCATAGGCATAGGAGGAGGTGGACCGGCGGCGGACGACGGATAGTCTAGCGAGCGAGCGGGGCGATAGATTGCGACGGCGACGCGCGTGTGTTATATTCACAAGCGACGACTTTCGCCGTCGTTCAACTCGTGGGGGATCCCACCCTCCCTCCCCTTTTCAACCTTTTAGACATAACGAAAACAAGCGCACGGGTACGGCGAACCAACTCCATCGATCAGATCAGATCGATCGGCTCGATGGTGGGATCAGTTGAACCGCGAGATGTCGCGTCCGAAGAGCTTCGTGCGCACCATATCCGCGGCGACGAGGAAGATGTTCCTCACGCTCACCTGCGAGATCGTCTCGAACGACTTCCAGATGATCCCCGCGGCCAAGCCCTTGACGATCGTGAACCCCGGGATGTCCGCCACCGCGGCGTCCTTCCCGATGTACGCCAGCGACCCCTTGTGGACGTAATTAAACTGCGAGTCGTCCGAGGCGAGCGCGGCGGCGTCGCCGTCGGCGGCGTTGAAAAACGCCGCGAGATGCTCGCCCTCTTGCTTCGCAACCTGCGCGGTCGCGGGGAGCGCCCTCAGGCCGTTGTCCACCTCCGTGAGCATCGCCTGGAACCCTTCGAACGCGCACCGACCGGTGTCCTTGTCCGCGTACTTCGCGAACGCGTCGTCGATGTTGTTGATGACCTCCTCGAGGTGCGGAAACTCGGAGACGCCCGACTGGAGGCACGCTTTCGTTTCCTCCTTGCTCAGGCTGCTGTCGCAGACGCCGTCGACGGAGCACTTCGCCGCGCTCCTGAAGAGGTCGACCGCCTTGCCGATGCTACGCGGGCGCTCGATCGTCGCGCAGTCGCCCAGCGCGAAGATGCTCCCGCCGCTGCCCTTGACGCGGAGGTTTTTATCCGTCGCCAGCGATCGGCGGTTCTGTAGCGGGGGTCGTTGCATACGAAAAATGTTCATTCATCGGTCAGTTGAAAGGGACCCACGCGATCAAGTGCTGAAACCGATCGATGGGTTAAAATGTTTGCACAGAACGCACCTCTTGGCTCCCCTCGGGCAACGCGTTCATGATCTTCTCGCACAGCGGGTTGAGCTTGATCCCGGTGCACCACACCGCCATCCCGAACGGGACCTCCTCGGTGACTTTCGTGACATTATCGGTCAAGACGACCGCGTTCTCTTTCACCTCGTTGACTTGCTTGTTCAGGAGGCAGTCGATGTTGGCGCGTTGGAAAAAGTCCGTGGCGTACTCGGCGATTCTTCGGTCGTACGCGCTCAGAATCTTCTCTTGAAGGTCGACGATCTTGATCGACACGAGCGGGATGAGCCGCGACGGGTACATCTTCGCGATGTCTTGGTACACCTGCGCGGTCGATTCTCGCGTCGGTCAGAAGGCGCGGTCGGGGTCGGGCCGGGCCGGGACGAAGGGAAGGGAAGGGAGAAGAGAGAGAGAGGAAAAGGGAAAAAAGAAAACCCGCGAAGCGAGGAACAAATCCGTCGGTCGCGCACCATGTCGTACAGCTCCGCCGCGAGCTCCACGCCCGTGGGCCCCGCGCCGATGACGACGAACGTCAAGATTTCTCTGATCCTCTCCTCCGGCACGTCCGGCAGCGTCGCGCGCTCGAACCGCTCGCTGACTTCCCTGCGGAACCTCGACGCGTCCGCGATCTCTTTGAAGAAGAGGCAGTTCTCCTCGACGCCCTTCACGCCGAACGTGTTCGGCACCGCGCCGACGGCGGTGACGAGGTAGTCGTACTCCACGTCGAACGTGTGCCACGGGCACGCCATCGCGTTCGCCTCCGTTCGCGTCGCGAGGTCGCTGAACGGCACGGTGGCGTCGAAGGTGGCGTCCGCGGCGCGGCAGGTGATCGTTTTCGTCTCCGCGTCGACGCCCACGCACGCAGCCTCGAAGTACTTGTACCCTTTCTCCGCGATCGGGCGTCGGATCGGCTCGACGATGGAGCGCTCCTCGACCGCGCCCGTCGCCGCGCCGGGGAGGAGCGGCGTGTACAGGAAGTAATTGCGCGGCGACACGAGGACGACGTCGTACGGCGCGGACGCGCTGAGGGACTTGACGAACGAGATCGCGCCCCATCCGCTTCCGAGGACGACGACGCGCTTGCGGCCGCTCGCCCGCGCGGAGGGCGGGCGCGTCGTCTCCGGCTCCGCGATCGCCGCGCGCGTCGGCGCGACGATCGCGGTCTTCGACGACGACTTCGCGCGCGACGCGCGCGTCGATTTCGATCGCAGCGACGGCGACCGCGCGAGGAGCGCGGAGGACGCCGCGCCGATGGCGGCGTGAGACATCTCGCCTCTCCTTCTTCGCGAGGAGCGCGGCGGGCGCGGGACGCGCGAGCGCGCTCTTCGCGACGACGACGACGACGACGACGACGGCGGCGCGCGCGACCCGGGCGGGCGGGGTGTGCGCGCGTCGACCGACGCGGCTCGTGAAAGCGCGAGGGCGGGCGACGACCGTGCGAGCGGCGCGCGCGGACGAGACGAGCGCGCGGGACGGCGCCGCGCGTCCTTTTCGAAATCCCCCCGAGTGGCTCTCGCGCGAAATTCGACGGCGTTGAACCGTCGTTCGCGGATCGAATCGGATGGCGCAATCGGTCAACCGGCCGCGCCGCGATCGGCACTCGAGCGCTCGAGTTTCGGCGAAAGCGACGAGAAGAATCAATCATCCCTTGGCGGCGCCGGCACAATCGGCGCCGCGCCGCTCGACGCACGGTCGCATCTCGCGCGCGGACGCGGGAGGCAACGCGCGAGGACGCTCCGCACGAGAGCGGCCGGCGGCGAGTCGGGAAGCGACGCGCGACGCGCGAATGTCGCGCGACGGCGGCGACGCCGACGGCGGCGCGGGCACGTCGTCGTTCAACAAGCACGACGGCGGCGGCGTCTCCGTCCTCGGATGCGACGGGAAGCGATACACCGTGGACGAGTCCACCGCGAGCTACTTCCACGAGATCGAAGCCCTCGTCGCGGTGGACCCGGACACCCCGGAGGCGGTCGAGGAGCGGACGATCCTCGCCGGCAACGCGCTCGAGGAAGCGCGCGGGCACGAGATGGCGCTGTCGATGGACGCGCGCTGCTCCCGCGTCGTGGAGAAGCTCCTCGACGCGTGCGTCGACGACGATCTCGCGACGTACGTGCGCGGCGTGACGGCGGCGCCGACGGACTTCTTCACGCTGTGCAAGTCGCTGTTCGGCAGCCGCGTCGCGGAGCGCGCGCTGGGATGCGTCGCGGCGCGCGTCGGGAAAGATCCGACGGCGGAGACGCTCGAGACGTTTGCCCCCGCGTTGGCCGCGATCGGCGAGTCGCTCTCGAGCGCGGCTGTCGACGCGGCGTACGACCCGCGCGTCTCGCCGGTCGCGCGGAAGTTTTTGAGCGTCGTGTCGGGGAGGGAGTGCGCGCCGAGCGCCAAGGCGGGGTCGCTGGCTGGAAAGTTGAAGGGCGGCACGAGCGCCGCGGGCGCGTTCGCGGACAGCGGCGACGCGCCGCCGGAGAGGCACAGGTTCGAGGCGTTGCTGCGAGAGTACAGCGACACGACGCTCGCGGCGCTGGAGAGCGAGCTGTGGGGGCTAACGGAGGACGCGTGCGGGAGCGCGTTTTTGCAGGCGATGTTGACGGCGCACCGCGGCGACGCCGCGGCGTTGAATTGGATCATTCCCGGGTTCCTCGGATGCGCGCCCGCGGAGGGGACGAAGGAGGGCGAGCTCCTCGCGGACGCGAAGGAGAGCGACGTGAAGCAGCTGTGCGAGTCGAGATCCGGGTCGCACCTGTTCGAGGCGATCCTGCGAGCCGCGCCGCGAGGGCTGACGCACGAGATCTTCCGCAGGTTTTTCCGAGGGAAACTTCGAGGCATCGCGTCGCACCCGACGGCGAACTTCGTCCTCCAGGCGCTCTTCGGCGCGACGCGCGAGCAGGACCACGTCACCGCCGCGCTCATGGAGCTCGGCCCGGACTTTGGCTCGCTGATGCGCGAGCGGCGCGCGGGCGTCGTCGCGTCCTTACTCGCCGCGTGCGCGAGACTTCGAACGGGGGAACGCGACGCCGCGAAGAACCTCGCCAGAGGGCTCACCGCGAAGACCGCGTCGGCGCGCGTCGGCGGGCGCTCGCAGCTCGCGCCCTCGCTCCTATGGCTCGACCAGCACTCCGGCGCGGCGGGAGGACGGTGCTCCGTCCTCGGCGCCGCGATGCTGCAGACGATCATGAAATTCCCCCCGGAGACGACGCCGCAGTTTATCGAATCGATCGCGACGCTGCCGCCGAACGAAGCCCTCGGCGCGGCGTGCGACCCCGGAGGCAGCCGCGCGCTCGAGGCGTTCCTCGGCTCGACCGCGCACAAGCCGAAGCTCAAGAAGGAGCTCGTGGACGCGCTCGCGCACGACTGGATCAAGCTCGCGTCGAGCGCGTGCGGCTCGCACGTGCTCCAAGCCGCGTACGGGTGCGCGGATCAGCGGACGAGAGAGACGATCGTTCGGCGGATGTCGCAGGGGGAGAAACAGATCGCGGGGACGCGGCACGGGCCGTATTTGTTGCGGAGGTTGGGCGTCGCGGACTTTAAGGGGGATCCAGAGCAGTGGAGGAACCGCGCGAAGGTGGCGGAGGACGTCAAGGCGGATTTCGCGAAGACGTTTGGCGGGGACGAAGACGCGGAGGAGGAGGAGGAGAACGCAGGGAAGGGGAAGAGGAAAGCGGAGGAGAGCGACGGCGGCGGCGGCGGCGGCGAGGACAACGACGACGACGAGAGAGTCGCGAAGAAGGCGAAGAAGGAGAAGAAAGAGAAGAAGGAGAAGAAGGCGAAGAAGGCGAAGAAGGCGAAGAAAGAGAAGCGATAGTGCTCGCCGTCGGCGCTTCCTCCTCTTCGCTCCGTCTCGTCTCCCGGGGTAGCTCGCGTGGACGGACGCTACAAAATTAATACGAAGGTGCGTACAAATCACGCGAGCGCGTCATCACGTCGATCAACGCGTCGGTCCGTTCGACGACGGACGCGACACCGAACACGACGCGCATCGCATCGCTCGCGTCGAATCAATCCAATCCTCAATCCTCCGAGAACGCCGCGCTCATGTCCTTCGTGGACATCTCCCCCCCGCCGCCCGTCCCGGTCCCTCCGATGAACTTCGGGTCGTACAACGTCTTCATGTTCCCCCTCACCAAGTCGTCGTAATCATCCCGCCCCAGCAAGTTGCACTGCGCGAAATGCATCATGAGATGGTCCACGAGCACGAGCGCGACCATGGACTCGACCATCGGGACCGCGCGCGGAACCACGCACGGGTCGTGGCGTCCTCTCGCTTTCAACTCGACGTCGACGCCGTCGCGGTTCACCGTGTTTTGCGCGGAGGTGATCGTGGACGTCGGCTTGAACGCGATCCTCAACTCCACGAGCTCGCCGTTCGATATCCCGCCTTGGATCCCGCCGCTTCGGTTCGTGCGCGTGCGAATCCCAGTCTCGGGGTCCATGTAAAACTCGTCGTTGTGCTCGCTCCCGGTCGTGTCCACGCCCTCGAACCCGCTGCCGACTTCGAACCCCTTCGTCGCCGGGAGCGACAGCATCGCCTTCGCGAGGTCCGCCTCGAGCTTATCGAACACCGGCGCGCCTAAACCCCTGGGGCAGTTCCTCACGACGCACGTCACGACGCCGCCGCAGCTGTCCCCGCGCGTGCGCACTTCGTCGATCGCGGCGATCATCTTGTTCGCGCTGTCTTCGTTCGGGCACCGCGCGATGTTCGCCTCGACGTCCTCCATCGTGAACGTCTGGTGATCGACGCCGCTCGCGCGCACGTCTTTCACCTGGCTCACGTACGCGAGGATCTCCGTGCCCGCGATCTCCTTGAGCACCTTCTTCGCGATCGCGCCCGCGGCGACGCGCCCGATCGTCTCCCTCGCGGAGGACCTCCCTCCCCCCGCGATGGCTCTCACGCCGTACTTCATGTCGTAGGTGGCGTCGGCGTGGGACGGTCTGTACGCGACAGCGATCTCGCCGTAGTCCTGTGATCGGTGGTCTTTGTTCCGGACGAGGACCGCGATGGGGGTGCCGAGGGTGACGCCGTCGAGGCCGACGCCGCTGAGGATCTCGCACGAGTCTTCCTCGTTCCGCGGCGTCGTGATTCGCGACTGCCCGGGTCTGCGTCGATCGAGTTCCATCTGGAGCTCGTCGCGCGAGATCTGGAGCCTCGGGGGGACGCCGTCGACGACGCAGCCGACGCCGCCGCCGTGGGATTCCCCGAACGTCGTGACGCGGAACAGGCGACCGAACGAGCTGCCGTTCGCGCGCGTGGTCTTGTTCACGGCGCGGCCGGAGGGACGTCGCGAGGAGGGCGAGACGCGAGGAGGAATCGCGGCGCCGCCGTACGACCTACGCGCGGCGCCGTCGACGGACGGCGCGCGGACCGCGCTCGGGGGGATGGCAACCGCGTGATGGGTGAACGCGGCCATGGTACGTCGTTCGTATCAGCGCGAGACGGGTGCGGCGCGACGGCGTGCGCGCGCGAGTCCCGCGGAGAGTCGACCCTAGACCTTTACGAGCGCGATTTCGCTGACAGCACTGGACTGGATCTGGATGACGTCGCGCGTTTCCAGTCCTCAGCCCCGCCGGTGCGGGAGCGACCGCCGCCGCGCCCGCCGCGCCGCGCCGAGAGATCCCGGCGGCGACGTCGCGCGCCGCGACGGCGCCTTCTCGCGCGCCGTCGATGGAACGAACATTTCGCGTTCAGGTCGCTAGGATGCTAACACGCTACGCCTCCTCTCGCGCGCGGCTCGCCGCCGCCGCCGCCGCCGCCGCCGACGACGTTTTTCTCGCCTCGTCACAGCGCGTTCATGCCCGCGAGCGCTCTGAACTTCTCCAGCGCGACGAACGTGATCACCGTCTGCGGCCCCAACCGAACATAATTCGCGGTCCATCCGCGCATGAGCCCGCGCGGGCCCTCCCGCCGAAGAATCATCCTACACGCCGCCACCGCGCCGACGCCGCCTCCGCCTCCCCCGCCGCCGCCGCCGCCGCCGCCCCCGTGCGTCTTGCACGCGTCCAAGTACAGCTGCGTCTTGATCATGTCGATCGGGTTCGTCGCCGTCGTCGTCACCAGACCCGTGAGCATGCTCGCCGCGAGGTGCGTCGCCGGGCCGTCGGTCATCGCGCCGTCGCTCGCGCGGATGATGGCTCGTTTCACCTCGTCGTACGTCGCGCACTGCGACGCGGTGAGCACCGCGCTTCTGGACACGCTCGCGGCGCTGCCTTTCCATAACCCCCGGACGCCGTCCGTTTTAATAATATGCGATACGATAGCCACCGTGCCGCGCGGCGGTGCGGGCGGTGCGGGCGAGAGGCGAGAGAAGGAGGGCGAGGCCGGGTGCGTGGCGGCGGCGGCGGCGGCCGCGCGAATCCCCGCCGCGCTCCCCGCCCTCGCGTCCGCCATCAGACGCGTCTTGACGAGCTCCGTGGGGTTCAAGAGGAACGCGGCGAACGCGCCGGAGACGCACCCGGCGATGACCTTCGTGCTCGTGCTGATCGGGGTGGCCGCCGCCGCCGCCGCCGCCGCCGCGTCGTCGTCGACGACGCCGTCGTTCGACGATCGCGACGACTCCACGGCGGACACGACGGGCTGATACAACCCCAGCCGGAGGCCGCCGTAGCACGACGCCCTGACGAGGCTCGGGCCGATGCCTTTCCACAGCGCGAGCGGCCCCTCGCGCGTCACCACGTTCGCGAACGCGGCGCGCATGCCGACCCTCCCGGTCCCGGAGGCGGATCCCCCCGGGGTCGGCGTCGTCGTCGTCGCCGCGCCCGCGATCGCGCCGTCGGACGGCGTCGTCGGATGGAGCACCTGCATGCGCACCTTCACGACGTCCAGCGGGTTCGTGCACGCGGTCGCGCACGAGACGGACGCCCCGGAGGTGACGATCGGGAGTCCGTAGGTGCGCCACGCCGAGGGTGGCGGCCCGACGGCGCCGCCGCCGCCGCGGTCGCGCGTCGTCATCCCCTCCCCGACGGCGCCGCGCGGAATGATCGGATCTGAAAAAGAAAATCCCGGCGTCTCCGCTCGACTCGACGAACGCCGCGGCGCCGGCTTCACAACTCCGCCGCGCCGGAGACGCGACGACGACGCGACCGAAGAGACGACGACGATGACAACGACGGCGTCGATCTCCACGCCGACGACGACGACCACGCCCATCGCTCGCGCGCGCGCGTCGTCGAAGGCCCGCGCGGTCCGCGGGGGCCGCGTCGTCCGAAGATGTGGTGGGCACCCTTCCTCGTCGCGCGACGTCGAGACCGAGACCGAGATCGCGGTCGCGGTCGAGGCGCGCGCCGCCGCCGCGGTCCCTCCGCCGTCGCGCCGCGAGATCCTCTCCGCCGCGGCCGCGGGGCTCCTCGCGACGTCGTCCGCGATCGCGGCGGAGGACGAGGAGGGCGTCTTCGTCGTCGCGCCCCCCGGCGCGCCGTCGTCGTCCTCCTCCTCCTCTTCCTATCCGACGATCGCGGCCGCCGTGGACGCCGCGCGCGCGAGCTCCCTGTCGACAGCGACGATCCGCCTCGCCCCGGGGACCTACCCCGAGCGCGTCGTCATCCCTCCCGCGTCGTCGAAAAATCCGACGCAAGCGCTCGCGATCGAGTCCGCGGAGGGCGTCGGCAGCACCCCCGGGATCGGCGACGAACAAGCCATCGCCGCGGCGCAACGCTGCGTCGTCGAACACGTCACTGACGACCCATACGAAGCCACGTTCGAGGTGGCCGAAGACGTCGTCGGCGGGGTTTTTCTTCGGAACATCACCGTGCGGCATTCGTCGCCCTCGGTGGCGAACAACTACGCGGTGTTCGCGCGGCCGCGGAGCGCGCTTCGTTTGGACGGATGCGACGTGTCCAGCGCCACAGGCAGCGGCGTCGTCGGCGAAGGCGCGGACGTGACCGTGGCGGGGTGTTACATCCACGACGTGAAAACGCACGGGGTGGCGTTATACGGCGACCTACTCGGGGAGTTTGGGGGCGGGAGGGTGTTGGGGACGCTCATCGCGCGGCCGGGGCGGGACGGCGTGCTGATACGCGACGGCGCGGCGGGCGTGGTGGATCAGTGTGAGATCGCGGACGCGGGAGCGTTCGGCGTGGAGCTCGTGGACCCGCGCGAGGGGTCCGAGGTCACCGGGTGCGTGATACGAGGGAGTAAGAACAAGGCCGGGATAGGGTTCGGAGGCGTCGGCGCGGAGGATAACGTCCTCGTGAAGGGGAACAAGGTGACGCGGTGACGAGAGAAGAAAAGAAGACGGCGCGGCGGTACGCAAACGTACTACAGACGCGAGGGCTAGTTAACTTACGTTCTCTAACTAATAATAAAGCTCAAGGCATCGGCTACGCGCGTCGCGTCGCTATCTGATCCTCGCCTCATCACTCACGGGATCCCCGGGATCCACGTCCGCGTCCGCGCCGCGTATGCGGCGTACTCCCCCGGGAACATCGCCCTCAGTTTCGCCTCTTCGTACGGTATCCTCGTCGCGAAAAAAAGCCATCCCGCCCTCGCGAACCCGACCACGCACGCCGGGTTCCGCAACAGCACCTGCGTCCCTATCGACCACACGAGCCACCCCAAGTACCCGGGATGCCGCGCGTATCGATACACCCCGCGCGTGACGACCGTGTGCGTCGGTCGTCGCGTCGTCTGTATCGCGTGCGTGAAGTTGTGCCGCGCGGTGATCTCCGCCGCTTTCCTCGTCAGGTCGCCCGCGATCACCATGACGAGGCCGACGCGTTTCGTCCACGCCGCGACCTCGCCGCCGCCGAGCTTCCACCCCGGGAACATCGCGCACTCGAGGATGTACTCCGCGCACGCGGTGGTCATCGCGACCACGTACGGCTTCCCGAGCAGCCACGAGTGCCGCGAGAGCGAGTCTCGGTTGTACCGAGCCGCGATCGCGAACTCGGCGACGTGGTAGAACAACAGCGCGGAGACGAACGCGACGAGCTCCCACGGCGGGGAGTCGACGAGCGTCGCGAAGGGGGTCGTCATGACGACGTCCCTCGCGCGGTAGAGGCGCGCGACGTCGTGTGGACAGAGGGGGGGGTCGAACGATCGATTTCGTGAGACGGCACCAAAGCTCGCGCCGTAAATTTTTGCATTCGCGTACTACGAAATCGCGTACTGTACAGTATTTGTATGAGCAAACAGGCACGACCTGCCTCCTGCCGAAACGGTTGCCGAATGCCAATTTTCGGAAGTTATTATTATCTATCAGGTGTCCGCAACAACTGAATTCTGTCGCATTCCCGCGCGCTCCACCACCCGCCGCGACATCACCATGGGCGGCTTCGCGTCTAAACCGTCCGCGTACGACACCCCCGTGGACGTCCCTTCGAAGTACTTCAAAGACTTCGAAGCGACGCTCCCGTCCATGCGCGGCAAGACGGTCGTAATCACCGGATGCACCACGGGATGCGGATTCGTCGCCGCGCGGACGATGGCCCACGCGGGCGCGGACGTCTACCTCCTCAACCGGCCGTCCGAGCGCGCGGTCGAGGCTGAGAAATCGATCGCGATGGAGGCCTTGAACGCCGTCTCCTCGCCCCCCGCGTCGCCGACGCGCTCGCCCGCGGCCGGCGGCGTCGGATCCCCGTCCAAGCTCGTGCGATCGCTGTCCCTGGGAAACGGCGGGGTCATCACCTCCGTGGACTGCGACCTCGCGGACTTTGACTCCGTGCGCAGAGCGGCGAGCATCGTCTCGCGGAAGTGCGCGGGCAGCGGCGTGGACGTCCTGTGCAACAACGCCGGCGTCATGGCGCTCCCGGACGTCGCGACGAAGGACGGGTACGACGTGCAGATGCAGACGAATCATCTCTCGCATTTCCTCCTCACGCGAGAGCTCACGCCGGCGCTCGAGAAAGCCGCGGAGCTCAGAGGCGAGGCGCGCGTGGTGAACCACTCCTCCGGGGCGCGAAACATCCCGCGGAAGGGCCTCGAGGCGAAGTACTTCGGCGAGAACGGCGGCGACCTCGGCGGCGACGGCGCGTCGATGCTCTTCATGGGCGCTCGGTGGGTTCGATATGGGCAGACTAAACTCGCCAACGCGGCGTTCACGGTGGAGCTAGATCGTCGCTTGCGCGCGAAGGGAAGCAAGGTGAAAGCGGTCGTCGCGACCCCGGGTTTCGCGGCTACGAACCTCCAAGTCACGACGGCCAAGAGCGGCGGGTTCCACGACGCGTGGATCTTCAAGCGGATGGCGCAGAGCGCCGAGGACGGGTCGATCCCGCTCCTGACGTGCATGGCGTCGCCGGGGGTGGAGAGCGGGGGTCTGTACGAGCCGGCGAAGATGCGCTTGTACGGACCCGCGAAGAAGTTCGCGTTGGAGAAGACGAGCGTGGACGAGAGCGCGGGGGCGATGTTGTGGGAGGAGAGCGAAAAGGCGGTGGGGGCTTTCGAGGTGTAATCATAGTAAAGGGACGCGCCGTCGGCAGACGAAAGAAGAAATGGAACGCGAAAGGAAAGGATGGGAGAACTGCACACGCCATAGTGTACTCGTACCCAGAGTTGTGCTACATAACGAAACAAAAGAATACTGTACGTGAGAACAACGCGTTGAGATCGTCGCTCTCGTCGTCTACTCTACTACATAGTGTCTATCGCTTCGCGCGTCTACGTCTACGCGTCTTTGAACTCGTCCTTCAGGCACCACGTCGCGCCGCCGCCGCGTCCGTTGGCATCCGGCGGGTTCCTCTCGAGCGCCGCCGCCGTCTTCAACAACCTGCGGAACATCTGCGTCCGCCGCGAGCTCACCCTGTGTTGGAACGCGTCCACGACGAGCCCCGTCGGCGCGCGGCCTGACGGGCGCGCTCGCAGGAAATCGACGATCTCGCGCAAGAGCGTCTCCGCCTCCGCGTCGTCGTCGCCTTCGTCGAAGTCCGCCCCCGCCGCCGCCGCCGCTGCCGCCTCCCCCGCGGCGGCGTCTCGCTGCCGTATCCGCTGCAAGAGCGTCTGCGACCCCATCGCGCCTTGGCCTATCCCCGCGATCCCCGCGCCGCCGCCGCCGCCGCCGCCGCTTCCGAACCGCCCGCCGCCGCCGCCGACGCCGACGCCGGGGACGGACCGACCGAACCGCCTCGCCGAGGCGGCGGAGACGGCGCCGACGGGCGCGCCCGCGGCGCCGCTCCGCCCCGTCCACGTCGGCACCGCCACGCCCGCGCTGCCTCGCGCGACGCGCGACTGCCGGAGCGCCTCCTCCGCCCTCCGCGCGACGCGGTCGGCCTCGAGCGCGGCGCTGCCGCCGCCGCCGACGAGGTGATCGCGGCCGTTCGGCGCTCGCATGATCGCGTCGTGGGACATCGCGCCTCTGATCAGTCCCGCGCCCGTCGAGGGTTCGCCCGCGGCGCCCTCCGCGCCGGTGCCGCCGCCGCCGCCGCCGCCGCCGAAGAGCGATCGCATGATCGCCGCGTCGCCGTCGCCGCCGGTCTGCGCGGCGCGCGCCCCCGCGGAGCGGTCCGTCGCGATCGTGAATCGTTTCCCGCCCGGTTTGCTCTTCGCCGCTTTCCGCGCCGCCGCCGCCGCCGCCGCGGGGTCCGCGTCTATGTCCCACGCGGTGTCGTCCGCGCTTTCCGGCGACGCGCCGTCGATATCTTTCGCGGTCAGACCGCCGACGCCGCCGTCGTCCTCGTCCTCGTCCTCGTCCTCGTCGTCCTCGGCCTCGGCGACGTCCGCGGCGCGAATCTCGCCTTCGACCTCCGCGAATAACTCCGCGGTTTCGATCTGTCCGTCGCCGCCGACGCCTTGTCCGTGGTTATCCTCCTCCCACGTGAACAAGTCCGCGAGGTCTTTCGCTTTGAAAAACCGTCGCTGCTTCGGGTCTTTCAGAACTTTGGACGTGAGGAACTCCTTGTATATCTGCCTGTGGTACACCTTCTCTTCGATCGTCCCGGCGGTGACTAAGCGATACACCGTGACCTCGCGCGTTTGCCCGATTCGCCACGCGCGTTCGCGCGCTTGCGCGTCCGTGCTCGGGTTCCAGTCCGGGTCGTACAGTAACACCCGGTCTGCGCCCGTTAAGTTAACTCCGAGACCGCCAACCTTCGTCGTCAACAAGAACACGAACACGTTCGCGTCCGTGTTGAACTCGTCGATGAGCGTCATGCGTTGCGACACCGGCGTCGCGCCGTCCATTCTACGGTACGGGTACCCCGCCTTCGCGACCATCGCCTCGAGAATATCTAACATCTGCTGCGTCTGCGAGAAGAGCAAGACTCGGTGCCCTTGCTCTTTCCACAGCTCGAGCACTTTTTGCGTGACGAGCTGCTTGCCGCTGCGTTCGACTTCGCCGTACTTTTCGTGCGCGGCTTTCGTGCGTCGTTCGAGTAAATCCGGGTGATTCACAATCTTCCGCAGGACGTCAATCCCCCCCAGGGCCTCGCGCCTGCCCTCGAGAATCTCCTCGACGTCGCGCGAGTGCACGTACGCCCGGTACGCCTCTCGCTGCTCTTGCGTCATCGGACAAAATAACACTTGCTCCGTCTTCGTCGGGAGCTGAATGTCGACGTCCGCCTTCATCCTTCGCAGGAGGTACGGGGAGATGAGCTCCTTCAGCATCGACGCGCATCGATACGCGGTCGTGACTTGCTGCTGCGACGCGTTGGAGTACCCGCCCACCTGAATCGGCACCGCGAACTGCGCTTGGAACACCGGGAGGGTCCCGAGCTTCCCGGGGAAGCAGAAGTCGAACAGCGACCAGAGCTCGGCGAGTCGGTTTTGAATCGGCGCGCCCGTCATGACGAGCCGGTGCACCGTCTGAAGTTGCTTCGCGCATATCGTCACGTCCGCGTCCGGGTTTCGTATCTTGTGTCCCTCGTCCAAGATGGCGTACCCCCACCGCACGGGTAAGAGATGATCGCGCATCACGCGCAGGTGCTCGTACGTCGTGAGGAGGACGCCCTTCGGGTCTCGGACGCGCTCGCGGATGATGTTACACCGCGCCTGTTTCTTCGATCCGCGCGCCGCGGTGCGCGAGGCCGCGCTCACCGCGCTCTCGTGGAGGATGCCGCAGTTCAGCTTCGGCGCCCACGCGCGAAGCTCGCGGCGCCACTGCCTGAGCATCGTCGCCGGGCACACGATGAGCGTGGGCTGGTACAGACCGGAGCGTTCGAGCGCGCACAGAAACGCGGCGACTTGGACGGTCTTCCCCAATCCCATCTCGTCTCCGACGACGCCGCCGGCGCGCTGGCAGTGAATCTCCCACAGCCACTTGATGCTCGTCTTCTGGTGCTCGAGGAGACGGTCGTACGTCTCCGCGGGGAGCCGCAGGCCGCCGTCGAAGATGACCTCTTCCTCCTCCTCTTCCTCCTCCTCGTCCTCTTCCTCGTCCTCTTCCTCTTCCCTCGCGGGACGGTTCGCCTCGCGCCGTCGGTTCTGTCGAGCGGCGGCGGCTGCGGCGGCGCGGCGGCGGCCGCGAGGCGCCGCCGCGGCGGCGTCGGAGGCACGCTGACGACCGCGACCGCGACCGCGCGCGGGGGGCGCGATCTCCTCGAGATCCTCGGGGCTCTCGGGCTCGACGTCGTCGTCGTCGTCGTCGGAGCCGCCGTCGGCGTCGTCGGATCCGTCCCCGTCCCAGTCCGACTCGCCGGTGTCCGTGCCGCTGATGTCGTCCGCCTCCGCGGCCGCGGTGCCTCGCGCGCGCGCTCGCGCGGTCTCCGCCGCCCGTCTCGGCGGCGGTGGCGCCGTGGAGGGTCGCGGGGCAGGCTTAGGCTTCGCGCGCGGACTCGCGCGCGTCGCCGTCGCCGTCGCCGTCGCCGTCGCCGTCGCCGGTTTCTCCCTCTTCCCGCGCGCTCGCTCTCGCGCACCGCCCTCAGCCGCGGCGACCTCCCCCACGAACACGACGTCGTCGTCGTCGTCGTCCGCCGGTTCGCGCTTCGGAACGACCGGCTTCGGGGTCTCGCACATCTCGCACCGCCGCGCGCGCGTCGAATTCGCGAACGTGCACCCGGGGCAGGACCACTTCCCTCCGCCGCCGCCGCCGCCGGCGACGACGGCGGCGTCCTTTTCCTCTTCCTTCGCGTCCGCGGCACCGTTCTCCGGCGGCGCCATCTCGACCTCTCGCGGCGCCTCAACGCCGTCTTCTTCTTCTTCGTCATCTTCTTCTTCTACTTCGTCCTCTATGATCTCCACGTCCTCGTCGCTGCTGTACGCCGCGTCCCGCTGCCGCCGCTTCCGTCGCCGCTTCGGCGCCTCCCCGCCCTCGCCGTTCATGTTCCGCCGCCACTCCCGTCGCTTCGAGGCCATCCGCCTCGCAGCCTCTTTCGCGCCCTCGCCGCCGCCGGCGCCTTGTCGGTTCAACGCGTTGAACGGCCTCGCCGCCGGGTACTGCTTCGGGACCGCGTCGCCGGTGAGGAGTTTCGACTTGCTCCTTCCCGCTTTCCACGCCGCTACAGCCCCGGCGGCGGCGTCCGTCGTCTGCTGCACCTTGACCCTTCGCTCGAACCCGTCCACGGCCGCGAACGGGGTGATCACCCCGGTGCGTATCAGCCGCTCGCGCTCGGTCTCCCCGAGGCGCCCACCGTCGCCGCCGCCCTCCTCGGCGTCGAGGAGGGCGTCCAAGTCGCCGTCCTCGACGAGCGCCGCGGCGGCGTTCGGCTTTTTTTTCTTCTTCTTCGTCTTCGATCCCGACCCCGACGCGGCGGTCGCGTCCGTCCCGCGTCCGCGACGCTCGGCGGCGGCGGCGGCGGCGGCGGCGGCGGCGGACGCCTCCTCCGCGGCGGACGCCTCCGCGGCCGCGACCGCGACCGCGAGCTCGGCTCGTTTCTCCTCCAGAGACGTCACGCGTCGGTTCCCGACGGCGACGACGAGCGCTGCGTCGGACGGCGCGGTCCCGTCGCGCTCGCTCGCGCGGATCTCGTCGAGCGCGTCTCGCACCGCGAGGAGCTCTCGCGCGACGCCGTCCGCCTCGGTCCGCAGCCTCGAGACCTCGCGGAGCGCGGGGCCGTCGCCGCCGCGCTGGCCCTCGCCTTCGCCTCCGTCGTCGGTCGTCGTCGCGTTCGCCGACGCCGCGGGGAGATCGTCGTCGCGTTCATTACATCGTTTTTTCGCGCGCGCCGTCGCCTCCGCCTCCGCCGCGCGCGCGGCGGCGTCCTCGATGACCTCCCTCGCGACGTCGCGCTCGCCTCGCGCGGTGACTCCCAGCCCGCGGAGGAGCTCGTCCGTCTCCATCGCGGGGGAAGCGCGCGCGCGCGAGCCCTCCCGCGAGGCGCTCGTGCGGCGGCGTCGTCGTCGCGCGCGTCGCTCTGTCATGTCATCCGTCGACGTCGACGACTGGACGTGGACTCGACGAAAAGAACGCCGAATACGTTTATCCATCGCCGGCGTCGGCGTCGCGTCGCTTCCGTCTGCGCGTCCGCCGCGCTCGTCGTCGGCGGGCGGACGCGGACGCGCGAAGACGGACCGCCACATGCTTCGCGAGACGTCCGTCGCGGAGACCGCGGCGCGTCACGCGATGGAAGACGCGCGAACGGCGGAGGACGCGGTCCCGACGCCGTCACAGCTGGCGCCCTCGGAGTCCTCCTCCTCCGACGACCCCGTGCGCTACCTCGCGTTCCTCCTCGACGACGTCTCACGATGCCTCCTCCTGGACTGGACGCGCGACCTCGGCGGCGAGGACGGCGGCGAGCACGCGCGCGGGTGGATCGTCCACGCGGACCACTGCACCATCGCGCACTCGCCCACAGAGGCGCAGCTCGCGACGTTCCCGTGGGGTCTCGAGTGCGAGATCCGCGTCCTCGGCGTCGCGGGCGACGCGCGCGCGCGCGCGGTGCACGTCGAGCTCCCGGACTTCATCCCGCAGCCGGCGTCGGGGGTGACGCCGCACGTCACGATCGGATGCGCGCCGAGCGTGCGGCCCGTCGTCGCGGGGGAGGTGTTGGAGGAGGCGATGGTGTCCGGCGCGTTCTTAGGTGCGTTCTATACACTGGTCCCCATACGACCCCGTTCGCGTGGTGAACGCCGATCCTTAAGGACTTTGCCCGGCGCATCTCTCCGCCCACCCCTCGC
>MDSW01104134.1_pt1 | contig 42765 bp, 43 predicted proteins | sample 811171 | NCBI WGS metagenome assembly MDSW01 (sample SAMN05326641, study PRJNA326480) | marine metagenome | isolation source: seawater | place: Atlantic Ocean: North West | collected 2012
ATAGGCTGGGTGTGGAAGTGCGGTAACGCATGTAGCTGACCAGTACTAATAGCTCAATTGGCTTGATTTATGCACTGAAAAAAATTTTATATAGATATTAGACAACTTTTTATATTGATTTTACCAAAAGACATTAAAATCAATTTTTTGTTATTTTTTATTTTATATTTTTTCTGATTCATAATTTTCCAATTATGAAATTTATAGTAATTTGTTAGTTTCTTTTTACACAGTAAAAATGAAATTTTTTTGTTTTTTAAAATATAACTTAAAATATTTTTCATAAGAAAATGTGAAGGTGATTTTTTGTTTACCAATTTGTTTCTAAATTTTATGTCGATTAAATGCGTGTCGAAGAAGTAAAAATTCTTTCTTATTTTATTTTTACCGATCAAAACTCTATTTCTAAGCATTGTATAACCAATCAATTTATTTTTATATTTAAGGGTTACATGAATATCTTTCTCTTTTAAATTTCTCTTAATCCAATTTATTTGTGATTTTCTTCCAAATTTCCATTCTTTACTTTTAAGATTAATTATCTCCTCTAAATTTTTTTTTTTAGTATATCTATTTTTTTGAAATTTTACTTTTAGAGTCAATTTTACCTATAATAATTTTAATCTTTAATTTGTAATTTGCTATATTTTTATATTAAATTAATATATTTAATTTTAAAGGAAATATTTATAAAATATATGAATAATAATTTCTTAAAACAAAATAGTAATATCAAAATATATTTTACCCTATTTTTTTTGTTATTAATTTTAAGATCCTATCACTCATTTTTTAACTTAAGTGTTGGTGAGCATGATTGGACCTTTCTTTTAGTTGGGAGATCTTTATATAATGGAAACCTTCCGTTTATAGAGTCCTGGAACATGACAGGACCAGTTGCTTTTATTTTTTATGCAATACCTTTTTACTTTGAAAATTATATATCTGTTCTAAAATTAAGTGGCATCATTTCTATATGGATAGCATGTATTGCAACTTATGAAATATCAATAAAATTATTTGGTAAAAGTGCCGGTATCTTTGCTTCAATTGGACTTGCAATAATTACTTCATCTGAAGAGAGTTTTTTAACAAGTGAAGTAGAAATATTTATTTTGCCTTTTTTGTCATTATATATTTATTTTATTTTTAATGATTTTTTAAGATCAAGTATAATACATATAATTTTAGCTGCATTATCAATTAGTTTGGCAACATTAATGAGACCTTCTATGGGTCTGATTGCGTTACTGGGAACTTTTGTTTTTTTATTTTCCTATGAAAACAAAATTCAAAAAACTTTTATATATATAATTAGTGGATTAACTCCACTTGTAATTTTACTTTTTTTATATTCAAGAGTTCCTGATGGATTGAATATTTTTTGGAGGTCTACTCTTGATGCTCATCTTGCATATCCTGCTGGAAGACCATTTTTATTAGGTTTTTTCCAATTCATTGAAAATTTTGGAGTAAAGCAATGGTATCCTCTATTTATTTTTTCATTTGTTGCAATTTTTTTTAATAAAAAATATTTTAAAGAGCTACTGATAATGGCTTTATTTGCCTCTATAATTACCATTTCATTTTGCTTAACAAGAAAATTTTCTGATTATTATGTTTTAACTAGTTTTCCTTTTTTAATAATTATGTCATCAAGTCTCTTAGATGAAAAATTAAAAATTTCTAAAACGCTTATTATACCTTTTGTCATCTTTATTTTTTTTGCTCCTGCTCTAAATAATTTTGTCGAACAAATTAAACTCAAATATAGACCCATTAATAAGACTCAAGTTCTTCATAACGAGCTAAGAGATATTATCAAAAATGACGATACTCTGTTTTCTTTAGATAATGGATTATATATTCTTTTTGATAAACCACTTCCAACTAAAATTGCACATCCTTCTAATTTATTTAAACATTATTCTTTATCCGCATACCATGGAATACCTAATTATGGAACTGAGGATGAATTGACTGTAATTTTTCAGAGTAAACCAGATTATCTAGTATTTTTAGAAAAATGGAAAGATAGATTACCTTTAAAAATTAAAAATATAATAGATAAAGAATATACTGAATATAATTTTGTTGATGGTGAAAAAATAAAAAAATATAAAAGAGTTAATAGAGAATATTTAAGCTCTATAACACTCTATAAGTTAATGAAATAATATAAATTTTTACATTATTCTTTATTAAAACTATGCTCTTCAAGCAATCCTGTTTTTTGAAACTCTCTATTTACTATAAATAATTTTCTATCACACATACATTTATTTTTTTCCATTAATTTAAAACTTTTTTCTACAGTTTCTTTGTCATAAGAATAGTAAAGATCCCAAAAATTATTATCTTTTAAATTGCCTAAAGATTGATCATGAAAATCAGGTGAAGATGATTCTGAGCAATGATATAAATAACCATCTAAACCAATTGCTGGATGAGCAAATCTCGCATAACATGGAAGAGCTCTTAATTCATTTATATTATATTGTGTATCTGGATCTACAATTGAAACAAATGTTTTATTAGTTTTCTTTTTTTCAATTATATTATTAATCTCGTTTATTAAGCTTTTTCTATCCTCAATAAAAATATTTCCTTTTTGACTATAATCATATTTTCTAGGAACTTGTGGAAAGGAGAATCTAAGTGTATCTACCTCAAGGTCCGAAAGGTCATTTATGCTCGCTGAAATTTCATCCAATCCACAGTTATGGTTAGTTAATAAATATGTAGTATTTATATCTATTACTTTATTTTTTTTAGTTTGAACTTTTTCAATATTTTTGTAAATTTTCTTTAATATATCAACGGATGAGGTTAATCCATGAGTTAAGTTATAACTTTCTTTTTTTCCAGCATCAACACTTACTGAAATATAAGACTTTTCTTTTACATCTGGTCTTGAAGCTAAATCTAAAAATTTATTTGAGATTTTTAATAATTTTGTATGGAACCCTGTTATAAATTCATAATTTAAAGAGCTCTCAAAAAGCTGATCTATATGCTCATAATTCAGTGGATCAGTTGCGTAACCTGCTAAAATTAACTTATTTATTCTTCCGTTTGGTCCCGAAGAAACTTCTTTAATTATTTCTTTATATCTATCTATAGATAATCTTTCGCCTGAATTCTCCGCACTTCCCCCATAGCAATATGGGCAGCTCATCCAACAAAGCGCTTTACCTTTTTCTCTACCAGGTTGAATTTCAATTTGATAAGGAACACAAGTGTAATTTAAAATCTTTTTTGCAAAATTTTCATAATCTAAATATTTTGCATTATAATTTGCACGTTCTTTTAGATTACTCATTATTAGATTAGTTCCTTTACTTCAAAGTGTTTTTTATCAACATTTAAAGATTTAATTCTTATACTTATAAATATATAAAATAAAGACAATAATACTGTTAATATTAATAGAAAAATTGAGATATAAATCATTTTTAACACAAGCAAAGTTATTAAGAAAAAAACAAAACAGATTATTGCCGCGTACAAAATAAACTTAGGAATATTTATTTTTGCATAATACAAAATTGTATCCAGAGCTAAAATAAAACTAGAAACAAAGTTAAATTTAGTTTTACCAATTCTCCTATCACTTCCGATATAAAAAACTTTTTCATAACTATCAATAAAATCAAGAAGTTTAATTCTTAAAAATATAAATTTAGGAAGTTTTTCAAATAATTTCTTATTTGTCTCTTTGGAAATAAGTCTAAAATCAGCATGATTTTTTACAATAGGTATTTTTAATATTTTCATAAATTCATAGTAAGCATTTGAAAAAAAATTTTTTAATAAAGTTTCATGTCTTTTTTGATATACACCTAAAATAGATTTGTAATCAGAGTAATGTTTTTTAATCATTTCCTCAATTTTGTAAGGGTCTTCATGAAGATCAGCTGAAACTGTTATTATCATTTCATTATTTGCATGATACATTCCAGCTAAATAGGAAGATGTATAGCCATAATTTTTTTTTAAATTTACAATTTTGATATTATAATTTTTTTTCTGCTCTTTTAAAACCTCAAGTGTCTTATCTGTTGATCCATTATTTACCACTAATACTTCAAAGGATGATATAGTTTTATTGTTCAATAAATCTTTGAGAATATCCATATAAATTTTTAAAGATGTCTTGATAGCATCTTGTTCATTATTGCAGGGAATAACTAACGATACACTTTTTGATAAATTTTTAATCATCTTTTAAACTTTTTAGATCTTTAGGATAATTAATTTGAAAAAAAGAATTATTATCATAAATATAATCTAGCTTATTTATTTTAGAAGCTTTATTAAATAACTCTATTTCAAAATTTGTTTTAACTTTATTAATATTTTTTTCCAAAAATTTTTTATTAATTACACAAATTCCAGAATAAAAAAAGTTTTTGATACCATTTGAATCTAAAAAATATTCAAAGAATTTTTTTCTATAAATAAAATTTATTTTTTTATTTTTTTTTTCTATAAAACCATACTTAAGAGGAAGCTTGGTGCAAACTAAATTAATTAAGGTTTTTTTTTTTAAAATTTTTGAATTAAATAGTTTATTTAAATTAAAATTATAGAATGAATCACCGTTAAGAATCATTACATAATCATATTCTTTTTCGATTAAGTTAATGCTTTTTTTTATTCGTTTATCAATTGAAGTATTTACACCTGCATTAAATGGAAAAATTTTTTTTGAATTAAATTTTTTAAGGATATATTTTTTTATTTGTGAACCTCTATAACCATAAGGAATTATTATTTTATCAATTTTAAATTTATAAAGATATTTTATGATATAATAGATTAAAGGGTGGCCTTTATATTTTATAAGAGTTTTATTTATTTTTTTTCCAACATTTCCTAATCTAGTTCCCTTGCCACCGCATAAAATAATTGCGCATACTTTTTTTATATTATCTTTACGCATAATAAATTTTACAACTTTTTGTTAAATTGCTTTGTATTTTTTGGTACTCTTTTCCCTTATTATATTTTTTGTAGTTTAAAGCAATTTTTTTAATATTTTCAGTTAAAGGATTATCGATTTTTATCCTTTTTTTTAAGCTCCTGCATATTAAAAAGTTTTTAACAGTTTCATTTATTTCATATGTTTCTCGTTCTACCAATAAATTGTCTAATCCAAATTTAAGCTTTTTCCTTTTGGCATTTTGTAAAAATTCAATATTACATTGGCAATTATCAGCTTTGAATTGAATTATATTTAAATCTCTAAAAATTTTTTTTTTTATATTTGATATTTTTTTATACTTTATTAAATTATCAAGTATACTAAATAAGTGTGGTAAAAGATCATCCATTATATCATGATACTTATGTTTTCCATTAGTATGATAAATCATTTCAAATTTTTTATATTTAAAATCTTTTTTTTTAAAAAGTTTTAAATATTTTTTTGCGTAATATTCATTAATTAAATTATAAAAAATTTTTTTTCGATAACTAAGAATTTTTTTAATTTTCTTTTTGAAATATTTTTCTGTTTTTGTCTTACTAAGAGATATAATGGGTTTTTCGATTATAACATTTTTTTTATTTTTTAGAGACTTTTCCAAATGATCTAAATGCAGATTACTTGGCGAGCATATCAATACAGTATCAAATTTTTTTTTAAAAAAATCTTTATAATTTTTTGCTGCAAATAAATTAATATTATATTTTTTTTTTATTAAATTATTTTTTTTTAAAGTCGATAATAAAGTTGAGTTTTTTGACGCTACTATTTCTGTTTTAAATTTTTTAAAATCTCTAACATAATATTCTCCCAATGTACCTAAACCAATCACTCCTATCTTCATTTCAATAAAAATAATTTTTCTTAAGTGGTTTATATTTTTTGATATTAAGCTTTGCTTTTTTTCCCAAAATATCAAAATATTTATTTGAAGATATTCCTAATTCAGGACGAAAGCACGCAACATTAAAATTTGATATTTTCTCACCTTTTTTAATATCTTTAACTGCATAAATAGATCTCCTAAAAAATCTATTTCCTTTTTCTACTTTTTGAATATTTTTTTTGTAAGATCCAAGCGATTTATGAATATTAATTACATAATGTTTTAATTGTTTTAAGTCCGCTGGTGATATTGAAAATTCCCTATCTTCTGATTTTATCTTGTTTGAAACTATAAAGTGTTTTTCAATTAATTTTGCTCCCATTGAAATAGCACCAATCGATGTATCAATTGATTTAGTATGATCAGATAAACCTATAAAATAGTTCTTAAAATTTTTTTGAAGAAATTTAATAGAATTTATATTTGCTTCACTAACAGGAGTTGGATATCCAGAAACACAATGCATTAATATTATTTTTTTATGATATTTCTCAATTATTTTAATTGCAGATCTAACCTCTTTTAATGAAGAGCCTCCAGTTGAGATAACTATTGGCTTTTTTGTTTTAGCTACTTCATTTATCAAATTAAAGTCAGTTATCTCAAAAGATGAAATTTTAAAAATTTTAGGGTTAAATTTTTTCAAAAAATTTAAAGCCCTGATACTAAATGGTGTGCTGAATAATAAAATATTCAATTTTTTTGCTAAATTAAAAGCATCTTTATGCCAAGAGTATGGAGTTTGAGCTTTATTATAAAGCTGCCAAAGATTCTTACCTTTCCATATACCACTTTTAATCTTTGTTAAACTCTGCAGATTTTTTATCGTTATATCATCAGGATGATATGTTTGAATTTTAATTATATCTGCCCCATTTTTATGAGCTTCTTTGATATGTTTTAAGAATATTTTTTTACTTCCACCATGATTTCCGGATATTTCAGCGACTATAAAAGGTCTACTATCTTTACTAAATGATATTTTTTTATTAATTGTTATTTTCACTAAATTTTTATTATATTAATTTTACATAATTTAAAATGAAAAAAAAATCTAAGCATATTGTTAGTCAAATACAAAAAATTAGGGCAAAAAATAATATTTACTGGATGAAATTACTTAGTATAGCTTTAGAATACGCGCCAGAGAAATCAAAACGAGTAATAAAAGAAATAAACAAAAATGATAAAAAAGTCTCACGTTTAGTATCAAAGCTGTAGTTAAAATAAAAAAATATGTCTAGAAAAAATATTATGACTTTAGCCAAAAGTCTTTGGCCAATACATAGAACTATTGTAGGACCCGGAATAAGAACATCCTTAAAAAAAATAAAATTTTATCAAAATTCATTAAAAATTAAAAATATAAGAAGTGGAACAAAAGTTTTTGATTGGAAGATACCAAATGAATGGGAAATAAAAGATGCATGGATTAAATATAGTAAAAAAAAAATACTAGATTATAAAAAAAATAACTTACATGTTGTTGGTCATTCCTCTGGTATAAGTAAAACAATTAATTTAAATCAACTAATAAAACATCTTCATTACATAGAAGAAATGCCAAATGCAATTCCATATGTTACCTCATATTATAAAAAATATTGGGGTTTTTGTATTGAATATAATAAATTTAAAAAATTCAAGAAAGGAAAATACCAAGTCTTCATAGACTCAAAATTTAAAAAAGGAAATTTAAATTATGGAGAGATAGTTTTTAAAGGTAAAACAAAAAAAGAAATTTTGTTTACAACTTATTTGTGTCATCCATCTATGGCTAACAATGAAATATCTGGACCATGCGTTGCTACTTTTTTATCTAATTATGTTAAAAATTTAAAAAAAAGATATTACACTTATAGATTTTTATTTATACCGGAAACAATAGGTTCAATTTCTTATATATCTAAAAATTTAAAATACCTACAATCTAATCTTTTAGCTGGTTTTAATATTTCTTGCGTTGGAGACGAAAGAAACTATTCTTATACTTCTTCTAGGTCTGGAAATACTATAGCAGACAAAGTTTCAAAAAAAATATTAAATTCTATAAATAAAAATTTTAAAAAATATGATTGGATGCAAAGAGGAAGTGACGAAAGACAGTTTTGTTCACCAGGTGTTAATTTACCTTTTTGCACTTTGAGTAGATCAAAATTTGGTACATATAAAGAATATCATACTTCCCTAGATACAATTGGAAAAGTTTTAACTAAAAAAGGTCTTAATTCGAGCTTAAAATTATTTAAGAAAATTGTGAATTATTTTGAAACTAGTGAATTCTATAATTCAACTTATAAATGTGAACCTTTTATGACAAAGAGAAATCTCTATAAACATATTAGTATATATGAAAAAACTTCAAACAGAGATTTAATGAATGTCTTGAGTGTTTGTGATGGAAGAACAGATCTTAGTGAAATATCTAAAAAATGTAATATTAAAGAATTTACTACAATTAAAATACTCAGAACTTTAGAAAAAAATAAACTTATATATAAAACAAAACTTTAGAAAAATATGGACCATTTTTATAGATGTAAAAAATGTTTTTTTCCAAATACAAAGCCATCTTTGCATTTTGATGAAAATAATGTTTGTTTGGCCTGTAAATATACAGACTATTATGAAAAAGAGATTGATTGGGATCAAAAATTAGAGAATTTCTATGAGTTATGTAAAGATATTAAAAAAAATAGAACTAGTGATTATGACTGCATTATTCCAGTCAGTGGTGGAAAAGACAGCACATATCAAACACACCTAATTGCAAAAATAGGTGAGCTGAAGCCATTGTTAGTTTCTTTTGAACCATCTTACCCAACAGAAGTAGGAAAATATAATTTGAATAATTTGCCTTCAAAATTTAACTGTGATTTATTACAATTAAAAAAATCAAAAGAAACTTACAAGAAACTGGCGAAAATAGGCTTCGATGTAGTTGGGGATCATGAGTGGCCAAACCATGTGGGTATATTTGCTTGGCCAGTTCAGATTGCATTTACTCATAATATAAAAGTACTATTTTATGGAGAATCTCAGGGCTTAATAGGTTTAGGTAGATGGGATAAATTGGTAAGTCAAAAATTAATTGATAGAGAATGGGTGGAAGAACATTGTGGCATGAATGGTCTTAGACTTACAGATGTTCTGGAATTTGATAAATCAATAAATAAAAATGATGTAATTCCTTACACTTATCCAGATGAAAAATTATTAGAGGAAAAAAAAATAACACCATTATTTACAGGAAATTATTTTAAATGGGATCATCAAAAAATCGTAGATTTTATAGAAAAAGAATATTCATGGAAAAAATCAAAAAAACCTGTTGATGGGGATTATGGAGATTTTGAAGATATCGACTGTGGGTTTATGCCAATGCATCAATATTTTAAATTTATAAAATATGGTTATGCAAGAGCGACTGATCATGCATCTTATGAAATTAGGCATAAAAGAATGGACAAAGTAAAAGCAAAAGAATTAATTATTGGTCATGAGGGCAAAATTCCAAGAACAAATTTTAAAGAATTTTTAGAATTTTTAGATATCGATGAAGAATACTTTTTAAAAATAAGAAATAAATTTACAAATCCAATACTATTTAAAAAGGATAATAATCATGAGTTTTTAATGGATGATAATGGAGAATTAATTATTGAAGAAAATTGGTTAAGAAGTTTTGATTAATGAGAAAAATTTGTGTAATTGATTATGGAATAAATAATATTTCATCCGTTTGTAAGGCCTTAAAGAGACTTGATCTTGATTTTATAATTGTTTCAGATCATGAAAAAATAAAAAATTATTCTAAAATCATTTTACCAGGAGTTGGATCGTTTGATTCAGGAATGAAAAAAATTAAAGAAAAAGGTTTAGATGTTTCATTAAAAGAAGCAGCTTTCAATGGACAGCATATTTTAGGCATTTGTTTAGGAATGCAATTACTATTTTATTCAAGTGAAGAATCAAAATATAAAACCAAAGGTTTAGGTATTGTTCATGGAACTGTTTCTAAAATAAAATCAGACAATAAAAATAAAATATTTGTTCCTCATGTTGGATGGAACTCTATTTTTAAAAGTGATCACAATGATATAAAGATAGTAGATACTAATCAAAACATGAATTTTTACTTTGTGAACTCATATTATGTAGTTCCAGAAAATCAAAAAATTATCAAATATTTTTTTAGACATGGAGGAGATTACCCAGCAATTATTAAAAAAGAGAATATTTTTGCTACACAATTTCACCCAGAAAAATCTAATAATGGTTTATCAATTTTAAAAAGTTTTTCAGATTATGAATAATAGAACCGACTTAAAAAAAAGAGTTATTCCAATAATTCTTATAAACAACTACCAGGTTGTGACTACTAGAAATTTTGCAGATTATAGAGTTTTTGGCAATCTTGAGCAAACAATAGAAATATTTAATAGGAGGGATGTAGATGAGATAATCGTTTTAGATATATCATGCTCCAAAAGTAAATCACTTTTAGACTTCAACATTTTACAACTTATGTCAAAAAATACATTAATGCCATTTTCGTATGGTGGAGGAATAAATTCTCTAAATGATATAGAGAAATGCCTTAATCTTGGTTGTGACAAAGTGAGTTTAAACAACATAATTAGAAAAGATAAAAATTTCTTGAATATGGCAGTTAACGAATTTGGTACTCAGGCAATTGTAGTATCTATTGATTATGTATTGGAAAACAATATACCATTTATCTACGATCATGTTTCTTCAAAAAAGTTAGATGAAGACTTTCATGACTTTTTATCTTTTGTGCATGATCAAAGTTGTGGTGAAATATTGCTGTCTTCTGTAAACAATAATGGATTCTTGAAAGGATATGATTTAACAGTTTTAAAAAAATATAGAGATAAAATTGATTGTCCTATAATCACTAATGGAGGATGTGGATCTGCACAAAATATGGTCGATGCATTCGAAGGTGGCTCAGATGCTTGTGGTGCAGGTAGTATCTTTTATTATACCAAATATGGATATAAAGATATAAAAGATGTTTTAAGAGAAAAAAAAATCAAAGTTAGATAATATTGTTGAGAATTAACTAAATGATAATTAAAGATATTTCTAAAAAATTTTATGGAAACGGCGCCTATATACATGCTGAAAATAATAAAATTAATAATTTAGATAGAAAAAAAATAATAAAAATTTTTGAAGAAAAAGGAATGATTATCTTCAGAGGTTTTAAAATAAACCCAAAGAAATTAATTGAAATTACTGATATTTTTACAAGTAAATATGCAAATGATGCGCAAAGAAGAAAAAATAGAATGGATCAAAAACAGGTCCATGAGGTAGATTATGGAAACAACGAAATGGCTTTACACAGCGAAGCTAGCTTTTCTCCAAATTGGCCAGAAATTGTATGGTTTTTTTGTAATATTCCACCTCCAAAAAATTCAGGGCCAACAACATTTTGCGATGGTATTAAACTTTGGGACAGCCTAACTATTGAAACGAAAAATTTTTTTTTAACAAATCCACTAGAATATATTTTAGAGGTGCCAATAGGATATAAAAAAAAGGGTGCAAAAAAAAAGAAATGGTTATTAAATTATAACGGAGCTGGTGATGGAATATTAGATTTGAATAAAGGCATTTTAAAAATGAAACAAATAAGATTCGCAACAACAGAAAGTAGACTTATACATAAATTATGTTTTTCAAATCACGTTCTTTATAGAAATACGGACCCTACAATAAAAAAATGGGGAATATTTGGCCAAAAGAAAATTCCTAAAAAAGTTATGAAAAATGTGAAAGAAAATTCTGATAAATTAATTTTTGATCATAATTGGAAAAAATTTGATCTTATTATGCTTGATAATAAAAGGTTTATGCATGGAAGACGTAAGTTTAATTTTAAAGAAAAAAGAGATATTTTAAATATCCAAACTTCTGTAGCTAATTTTGCATATGGAGAGTCGGTAAGATCAAATTTAAAATAGATTTTAATTTATGCTTTCTAGCCAAAATGATTTTATCAAAGTTTTTAGAAAAATAGGTATAAAAAAAGGAGATAAAATATCAGTAGGTTCTAGTATTCTTAAAATATTATCACTAAATAAATACAATAATTTTAAGCCAAATATAATATTAGAAGCATTAAAAAGAGTAATTTCTAGCGATGGAATTTTAATGATTGATGCCTTTTGTTGGGATTTTTGTAAAATTAAAAAGTTTGATTATTATAAAACAACAAACCAAATTGGAAGTTTAGCAAAAATTGCTTTAAAGGATAAAAAATTTATAAGATCAAAAAATCCAATTTATTCATTTATGGTTTATGGAAAAAATAAAAATATAATAACCAAACTTAAACATGCAAGTTGTTTTGAGCTAAATTCACCATTTGGATATATAATTAATAATAAAGGAAAATACGTCTTAATAGATCTCGATTTTAGAGCCCATGCCTATGTTCATGTCGCTGAACAAATTGTTGGAATGAAACATAGATTTTTCAAAAATTTTTCAGGTAAATATGTTGATAAAAAAGGAAAAACATCAAAAGTCAAATTTGAGATGTACTGTAGAAGACTAGAGGATAATGTTGAAACTTTTATAGATCCTAAATTTAAAAATTGTTTGAAAAAAAATAATGCAATAAAGGAGGTAAATAACAACGGTATAAAATTTATTTCAATTGATGCCCATAAAGCTCACAAATTGATGGTTAATGATATTAAAAATGATCAAAAATATATATATACAAAAAAAATAAAAAGGTGAAAAAAATTTTTAAATATAGAAAATCTTCTAAATCTTTTATTTTTGACTTGCAAGAAAACAGAAAAGTTTATTTGAGAGATTTAAACGTTAAAAGTAATGATTTTGAAAAAAAGGTTCCAAAATATAAAAAATCTGTAATTTTATTTTCTGAAAATTCTTTAGACTTTATCATTTCCTACTTTTGTTTAATTCAAAATAATTTTGTTGTTTTTTTAGTTAATATAGACATAAGCAATGAAGATATTAATCGTTTGATTTCTAACTTTAAACCAAATTACATTTGTTATCCAAAAAGACAAAATGTAATTACAAAATTAATCAAACAAAAAAAATACTCTTTTGGCTCTTATGATTTATTTTTATTAAATTCTAGTAAACTAAGTCTAAATGAAGAGATTTGTCTACTTTTACCCACTTCGGGATCTACAGGCGAATCTAAATTTGTTAAACTTACCTATAAAAATATAGTTTCTAATGTAAAAAAAATTATAAATTATCTTAAAATATCAAACCAAGACAAAACAATTACAACTTTACCACCCGAATATTCTTATGGATTATCAATTATAAATACTCATATATTTAAAGGTGCCTCAATATTTATAAATAAAAAAAGTATAATAGAAAAATCTTTTTGGGAAAATATAAAAAAATTTAATATAAATTCTTTTGGAGGGGTTCCTTTTACTTATGAAATTTTAAAAAAATTAAAGTTAGATAGCAAATTAAAAAAAATTAAATCAATTAAGTATCTTACTCAAGCGGGTGGAAAATTATCAAATGAATTACAAAGTTATATAAATAGTATAAGTAAAAAATATAAATTTAAATTTTATGTTATGTATGGATCTACAGAAGCATCACCCAGAATGTCGATCTTGCTATCTGGAAAAAGTCAAAAATTAGGTTCAATTGGAAAGCCATTGAAGGGTTGCTTTTTTTATTTAAAAAAAAAAATAAAATTGTTAAAAAAGCATTTGTAAAAGGTGATCTATATTTTGTTGGTGATAATATCTACGGCGGTTATGCAAGTAGAATTGATGAATTAAAATATATAAAAAAATTTAAATATTTAAAAACAGGTGATATTGCTTATTTTGATAAACAAAATGATTTTTATATTCAAGGAAGATCAGATAGAATTATTAAATTAAAAGGTATTAGATTAGAGCTGGATAATTTGGAGAAAGAATTTGGCAAACGTTTTTTAAAAGAAGTCAAATTAGTTTTGTACAATGAAACTTTAAAAGTTTTTTTTATCAAAAAAGTTAATAATATGGCTGAAATTAAAAGTAAAGTTTCTAAGCTTTCTAATGTTCATCCTTCTAATATAAAAATATATGTTATTAATAAGTTTCCTTTAACTAGATCAAATAAAATCAACTATAATAATTTAAAGAAATTTAATGAAAGATAATTACAAACAAATAATTAATAGTTTTTTAAAAAATGAAAGTTTTTATTCTTACAAATATAAGAAAAAAGAAAACTTTTTAAAATGCATGATGAGTTTAAATAGCCATCATTATAAATTTTGTGAAAATTATAAAAAAATATTAAATGCAAATAAATTTAAAATAGTTGTAAAAAAAAAAAATTGAAGATGAGTTTTATTTGCCTGTTAACCTTTTTAAAAAATTTGAATTAATTTCAATAGAAAAAAAAAAAATTACAAATCAATTACAGTCATCAGGAACCTCTGGTAAAACTTCCAGAATTTTTTTAGATACAGAATCTGCCATTATTAATAATAGAATATTACAAAAATTATTAAAAAATGATTTAGGCAAATTTAATGTACCAATAATTTTTTTTGATCATGCTCCAGACAATTTAAATAAGAAATACGATGCAAGAAAAGCAGCTATAAAAGGTTTCTCAATTATTTCAAAGGATAAACACTATGTAATGAAAAAAAATGGAACTTTGGACTTAGAAAAATTTAATAAAATTATTAAAAATATAAATGGAGGTGAGGCATATATATTTGGTTTTACTAGCATCTTGTGGTCTTTGTTTAATGATAATTTGAAAAATATGCAAAATAATTTATCTAACATAACGGTCATACATGGAGGTGGATGGAAAAAAATGGAAAATAAAAATATAAGCTTAGAAAATTTCAACAATTTTTTTCAAAAAAATTTCAAAATAAAAAAAATTAAAAATTATTATGGCATGGTGGAGCAAATTGGATCAATATTTTTTAATTGTAAATTTAATTATTTTCATACGCACTCATTTGCAGACATAATAATTAGAGACAAAAAATTGGAAGCCCTACCTTTTAAAAAAAAAGGCTTGATACAATTAACTTCTTTATTGCCAAGAAGTTATCCTGGTCATTCAATATTAACAGAAGATCTTGGTACAGTTTTTGGTGAAGATGATTGTAAATGTGGAAAACCGGGAAAATATTTTAAGATTTGGGGAAGACTTCCGAAGTCAGAAGTAAGAGGTTGCTCAGATGTCTGATAATAAACAATTTGTTATACTTGGTAATAAAAATCCTGAGATTAAACCAAAAAAAATTTTTGATGAGGGAGTAATAGATTTTTTAGATCAACTATCTAAAATAATACTTAAAAATAAAAAAAAAATTTTATTTCCAGAAATTATTTCTTTTGGCTTCTGGTGTAGAAAAAATAATATAAATAATTTCAAGAAAAATTATCAGGATGATATTCTTAGATTAGGTAAAGGTAAAATTTTTCATATAACTCCTAAAAATGTGCCAATAAATTTTGCTTACTCACTATCAGTTGGACTTTTATCCGGAAATCATAATATCGTTAGAGTTCATTCTAAAAATTGTGAAATTACAAATACAATTTGCGAACTAATAAAAAAAATTTTTAAAAAAAAAAAATATTCCATATATAAAAATTATATCCAGGTTATTAATTATGAATCGTCTTCAGAGCTTACAGAAAAATATTCACTTGAATGTGATTCAAGAATTATCTGGGGTGGTGATGACACTGTAAATTCAATAAAAAAAATGAAAACTAAACCAGATAGTGCTGATATTGCATTCCCTGACAGATTCTCTTTAAGTTTAATAAATGCAGGTAAATTAAACAATCTTAACTTAAAAGATTTAGTATCTAAATTTTATAATGATACTTATATTATGGACCAGTCTGCATGTTCTAGCCCTCATTTAATTATTTGGCTAAATCATAAAAAAAAATCACATTTAATTAAAAAATTTTGGGATGAAGTTTTTAAACTAGTTGAAAAAAAGTATTCTATAACAGAGTATTTAAGTTTTAATAAACTTCAAAAATCTAATGAAAATTTAATTATATTAAATAAAAATGTAATTGATTTTAAAAATTACTCTAATTTAATACATCTAACGGAAATAAAAAATTTAGATTATAAATTGGAGGATATTAGAGGATTAGCAGGATCCTTTTATAATATTTTTCTAAAAAATATAAATTCTTTAAAAGATATAAAGAGTGATAAATTTCAAACACTAACTTATTTTGGGTTTGAAAAAAAATTTTTAAAAGAATTAGCAAAAAATAATTTTTTTTTAGGAGTTAATAGAATTTGTCCATTAGGAAGAGCATTAAATTTTAGTATATTTTGGGATGGAAAAGATCTTGTACAAAGTTTATCAAGGGTTATTAATATTGAATAATGATTATTTCACTGAATAAAGATCAAATTTTAGAATATCAAAAAAACAGAGATCCATATCTTTTTATAGACTTTGTTACAGAATTGTTACCTGGTAAATTTGCAAATGGGTATAAAAATTTAAATCTTGAAGAATGGTTTTTTAAAGTCCATTGGCCTGGTGATGAAAATATGCCAGGAATGTTGCAAGTAGAAGCTATGGTTCAGTTATGTGCTTTAACAATTCTAAGTCTAGATAATAATAAAGGCAAAGTTGTATATCTTACAAACGTAGACAAAGTTCGTTTTTTTGAAAAAGTTTTACCTGGTGAAAAATTTGAGATGAAAACAAAACTTTTAGATTTTAAAAGAGGTATGGGAACCTGTAGTGGAGAGGCTTTTGTTAAAAATAAAATTGTATGCAAGGCTAATTTTAAATTATTTTTACCTAACATTTGATTAAAATATTAAGATAGCTTGTAAACTATTTGATTATTTTAAAAATTGAAGTATAACTTTTGCAATGCCCATAGCCTCATCTTTGCTAGATAAACCAAGATTAGTAAAAAAATTGAAAGATTTTTATGACTATGTTCAATATAATGACGGTAAAGTAGGGACAAAAACTAGAGGAATTGACTTAAATTTTAATAATGCATGTAATTTAAGGTGTAAATATTGTTTTACTAACTCTCCAAAAGGAGACCACGTTAAAGAATATTTAGATTATGACGCAATAGCAAGACTTGCAGATGAAGCAGATGAATTGGGTTATTTTGAATTTGATCTTCAAGGTGGAGAATTATTACTTCAACCAAAAAAGTTATTTAAGGTTCTTGAAGCAATTAAGCCAGAACGATTTTATCTATATCTAACTACTAACGGATATTATTTAGATGAAGATATGGCGAATAGATTAGCAGAAGCAAAGGTAAGCAGGGTCTCTGTAAGCATTGATAGTATGGATGAAAAAATTCATGACGAGATAAGGGGAAGAAAAGATTCATGGAGAAGGGCAATGGAGGGATTAAAGCATGTACAAAAAGCAGGAATTGATCCTTATTTAAATATAACTGTAGGTCACTACAACGCACACACTGAACATTTAAAACAACTTTTAGACTATTCAAAAAAAGAAAAATATAGAACTTTATTAAATGTTGCTGTTCCCGCTGGCATGTGGCAAAAAGCAGAGGAAATTATATGTGATGATAAAGATAGAGAGTATTTAAGAAGAATAAGAAAAGAGTATAAAAATTTAGTTAGAAATATCTGGAACCCATTTGACAAAACCCATGAAGGAATTTTGGGCTGTACCACAGTAAATAGACTTTACATAACTCCATTAGGAGATGTTTTGGTTTGTCCTTATGTTCATATTAAAATTGGCAATATTTTTGAGCAGCCTTTAAAAGAAATTGTGGACTATGGATTTAAAATTAAACACTTTAGAAATCATAGTGATCTTTGTTTAGCAGGAGAAGATAAAAGTTTTATAAGAAAATTTATGACAAAACAAGGACAGTCAATTTTTAAGCCAGCGTTAGCAAAAGAAATATTTTCCAAAGAAGATTTTGTTTAATTATACTGTAACTAAAATTAAATATCAAAAATGCAATTACTTAAAGATAATATATCTGTAATTACTGGATCAAATAGCGGCTTAGGACTATCTATTTTAGAAAAATTTTCAGATAATGGTTCAGAGATTTTTGCTTGTTATAGAAATATGACTAGTGATTTTGAGAATAAAATTAGTTCTTTAAGAAAAAACAAAGTAATAATTCATCTTATTAATTTAGATTTAAACGAGGAAGATAGTATTAAAAATGCATTTGATGAAATTTCAAAAAAAACAAATAAAATAGATAATTTAATAAATTGTGCAGGAATAATTGAAAAATCGATATTCCAGATGACTTCAAAAAAAAGTATGAAAAAAATGCTTGATATAAACTTTATTAATACTTTTGTTTTTACACAATTAATATTAAAAAAAATGATAAAAAATAAAAATGGAAATATTGTAAATATATCTTCAACATCGGCAATAGAGGCAAATGCTGGAAGATTTGCTTATTCATCAAGCAAAGCTGCATTAGTTACTGGCTCTAAGGTATTAGCAAAAGAACTTGGAAGATATAATATTAAAGTCAATGTTGTATCCCCAGGCTTAATTGATACAAAAATGTTGAGTGACAATACTTCTGAGGAAAATATTAATAAAACCTTAAAAAGAGTAGCTTTAGGAAGAAAAGGTTTGCCTGAAGAAGTTGCGAATGTAGTATTATTTCTCTGCTGTCAACTTTCTAATTTTATAACTGGACAAAATATAAGAGTTGATGGTGGACTATTTGAAGAAGAGTTATAATAAGTAAATGTCTGAAATAGAAAATATAAAAAAACTTTCTAATAATTTAAGAAAAAATATACTTTTAATGGCCAAGGCTGGAGGATCACATGCGGCACATATAGGTGGTGCATTATCAATTATAGATATATTGGCTACTTTATATAGTAAATATTTTTTTTTAAATAAAAATAGCTTTGATACTGATAGATTTATCCTCAGTAAAGGACATGCATGCCTAGCTCAGTACGCAATATTATTTGAAAAAGAATATATTGATAAAAAAGATTTAGAAACTTTTGAACAATCTGAGAGTAAATTATTAGGACACCCAGTAAAGAATAAAAATATTGGAATAGAATTTTCTACTGGAAGTTTAGGAATGGGCCTGTCTTTGGCAACAGGGGTAGCTATATCTTTAAACAAAAAAAAAATTAATAGAAATGTATATGTAGTTTTAGGCGATGGAGAATGCAATGAGGGATCAGTTTGGGAAGCCGCTATGTTAATACCTAAATTAAAACTAAAAAATTTAATAGTAATAATAGATAAGAATAATTTTCAGCAAACTGGCTCAACAGATGAAATCTTAGAAAATAAAAATATGGGTGAAAAATGGGAGTCTTTTGGTTGGCTTGTTTCAGAAATTGATGGTCATAATTTTCAAGAAATAATTGATTCATTCAATAAGATAGGTCAAAGTGAAAAGCCATTATTAATTTTAGCCAAAACAGTAAAAGGAAAAGGTGTCAAAATGTTCGAAAACAATAATGCTTGGCATCATTCTATATTAACTCAAAAATTTTATGATGAAGCAATAAAGGAGCTAGACAATGATTCTTAATGAAAAAAATGTAAAGCTTTATTCCTCAATTGGTTCAAGAGCTACATTTGGTTTAGTAGCTTTAGATTTGGTAAAAGAAAATGACAAATTAATGATTTTAACCTCAGATGTTTCAACTTCAGCAGGCTTAGATAGATTTAGAAAAACATATTCAGATAATTATTTAGACGTAGGTATTGCAGAACAAAACCTAATAGGTGTTGCTGCAGGGATGGCAAGTGAAGGCTACGATGTTATAACAACCACTTTTTCCCCATTTCAGACGCTAAGATGCTGTGAGCAAATAAAAGTAAATTTAGGTTATATGGAAGAGAAAATAATTATGATTGGTTTGGCTAGTGGACTTGTTTTAGGAAACCTTGGTTTTACTCATTGTAGCATAGAAGATATAGGGGTATTAAGGTCTATACCTAACTTAACAATAATTTCACCTGCTGACTGTGGAGAAACTGCAAAAAGTATTTATGCAGCAATTAAACATAAGAATAGTGTTTACATAAGATTGACAGGTGGATCAAATAATAGGTCGGTATTTTTAAAAGATTACGAATTCAAAATTGGAAAAGGAATAAAATTAGTAGAAGGAGAAGATATTTCAATTTTTGCCTCTGGAACTATGGTTAAAAATGCTTTAGAGGTATCAGAAAATTTAAAAAAAAAAAATATTAGCTGTGGTGTAATTAATATGCATACTATTAAACCTATTGATCAACAAATTATTTTAGAAGAATGTAATAAAAGTAAAATGATAGTATCTTTGGAAGAACACAATATAATTGGTGGCTTGGGATCAGCAATATCAGAAGTTAAAGCACAAATTAAAAATTCACCACCCCAACTATTTATTGGTATAGATGATAGATATAGCAAAGGTGGATCCTACGATTATATGAAAGAACATTATAAGCTTGATCCAATAAATGTAGAAAAAAAAATATATGAGCAATTTAGAAAAATATAAAAATGCATTTGTATCTTCTTTAAGCATAGACTCATCTGCTTTAAAAGATAGTTTGAAATATAATGAGATTCCTGAGTGGGATTCAATTGGTCATATGAGTTTAATTTCAGCATTAGAAGATGAGTTTAAGATAACAATTGAAACAGATGATATTGTAGATTTAAGCTCATTCAAAAAAGGTATAGAAATATTAAAAAAATATAAAATTGAAGTTTAACTTTTTATATTAAAATACTTATGAGCGCTTTATTTAATTTTATAGACAAGATAAATTACAATCTTGGACTTCGTATATTTAAAAACTCTAATCTTTTATCTTATAATTTATATAATCATTATTATAAAAAAAAATATTTGTAATCTAGACTATTTAAAGCATGAATTTATTAATACATATTATAAAAATGGATACGCAAAATTAGGTAGAGTAAATAATGAAAAATTAAAAGAATTAAATAAACATTTAGAAGCTCAAAAACCATCAAATAATAATGATTTTCTATTTCATTATAAAATTACACCTGAAATGCTTAAAATATTAAAAAGCATTCTTCAAAGTGATTTAGATGAGCAAATTAAGCTTATTGAAAGCTATTATAATCAGAAATTAGTTTTAACATTTTTGACAATCTCAAGAAACTATCCATCTTCTAAAACCAATGAAACATATAGCAATTTCTTTCATACAGATGGATATGCGTACAATATGTTTAAAATTTTCATTAACCTACATGACGTTGGAATTGAAAATGGCCCATTAACCCTTGTAAAAAAAAAATACTCAAAAGATTTTTTAAAAAAATTGAACTACAAAAACAGAAATTCCTATAACAAAGACAAATTAAATATTAATGATGAAATTTTTTTTAATAATGTTGGAAAAAAAGGTGAAGCGCTTTTATGCAGTACAACTGAACTGATTCATAGAGCTGGAGACCCGACCCCAGGAAATTATAGAGATATGATTTTTTTTAATTTTGTTGCACACCCGACTAAGGAAAATATTTCTCTTTTTGAATATGAAGATAAGATATTTGATGATGGATTAATTAAAAAACTTTCTAAAATAAAAGGTTTAAAAAATCTGATAAAATATTATAGAGAAAATTTAAGAAAGAAAACTTTATAGATCAGTATTTATAATGAATTATATTCCTTATGGCTCACATAGCGTAGATTACAAAGATCTAAAAAATATTCTTAAAATAAAAAAAAAAAATATTTATACAAACGGTTATTTTTTAACTGAGTTTGAAAAAAGAACAAAAAAATATTTGGGATCTAGATATTCTATAGCTGTAAATAGTGGAACTAGTGCAATTCATTTAGCCTTTAAAGCAATTAACTTGAAAAAAGGTGACAACATAATTATGCCAGCAGTTAATTTCGTTGCAGCTTATAGCACAGCTAAATTGTGTGGGGCCAACATATTTTTTGCTGATATAGATTACAAAACTGGACAAATGTCTCCAAAAAATATCTTAGAATGTAAAAAAAAAAATAAAATTAAAAAAGTAAAAGCATTCATAACTATGTATCTGGCCGGAAGTCCTGAATTTATAAATGATTTTTATTTATTAAAAAAAAAATTGAAATGCTATTTTTTGGAGGACGCATGTCATGCCTTTGGCTCCTCTTACAAAATTAAAAATAAAATTTATAAACTTGGTAGCTGTAAGCATGCAGATATTTCAACATTTTCGTTTCATCCAGTAAAAACAATTACTACAGGGGAAGGGGGACTAATTACAACCAATAATTTGAAATTTTTTAATAAAATTAAGGAACAGCGATCTCATGGAATAATTAGAAATTTGCCAAAACACTGGAAGTACAAAATAAATGAAACAAGTTTAAATTACAGATTGTCGGAGATAAATTGCATATTAGGAATAAGTCAGTTAAAAAAAATAAATTCCTTTTTAAAAAAAAGATTTTTGTTATCAAAAATTTACAGGAAAAATTTTTATTCAATTAAAAATTTAATAGAACCAATCTATACAGAAAATTCAAGTTTATCAGCATGGCATTTGTACATAGTATTTATTAATTTCAATAAATTAAAAATAAACAAGGATAAATTTATTCAAAGATTAAAAAATGATAAAATAATTGTACAGCAGCATTATATACCTCTTTATAAAGTATTAAATATGAAAGGCAAAATGCATAAAAGTTTTCCTAATTCAGAGAGATATTTTAAAAATGCCTTAAGCTTGCCTTTATTTAATGATCTTTCTTTTGAAAAACAAAAATATGTAATAAACAAGATAAAAAAAATTTTAGATTATGCAAAAATTAAAAAAAGAACTAAGAAATAAAGTTGTATTAATAACAGGAGGCACAGGATCATTTGGCCAAAAATGTGTAGAGGTACTTTTAAAAAAATTTAATTTAAAAAAACTAATTATTTTTTCACGTGATGAATTAAAACAATTTGAGATGAGAAAAAAATTTAATAGTTCAAAACTAAGATTTTTTTTAGGTGATGTAAGAGATTTTGATAGACTTAATGAAGCTTTTTTTGGCGTAGATATTGTAATACATGCTGCGGCTCAAAAACAAGTAGATACTGCAGAGTATAACCCTTTAGAGTGCATAAAAACTAATATTCATGGATCTGAAAATTTAATAAAAGCCTCTCTGAATAATGGGGTAACAAAAACTATAGCGTTATCCACTGACAAAGCTGTAAATCCTATTAATCTTTATGGGGGTACAAAACTTGTTTTAGAGAAATTATTTATTGCAGCAAATAATGTTTCTGGCCGGAGAAGATCTATTTTTTCAGTTGTAAGATATGGAAATGTTTTAAATTCCAGAGGATCAGTGGTTGAGTATTTTTCTAAAATTATATCATCAAAAAAAAAAGAATTACCAATTACTGATAAGAATATGACAAGATTTTTTTTATCATTAGAAGAAAGTGTTTTTTTTGTACTTAAAAATATATACCTTATGAAAGGTGGCGAGATATTTATTCCTAAAATACCATCAATAAAAATTATTAATCTTGCTAAATCAATTAATTCTAAAATAAAATTGAAAATTATCGGAATAAGAGAAGGAGAAAAACTTGATGAAGTCCTTTGTCCTGAGGAAAGTTCACAAAATACAATTGAATTTAAAGATTATTATTTAATATATCCGATGATAAAATTTAATAAACCAATAAACTATTTATTAAATAGTCTGGGTGAAAAGGGAAAGAAAGTTCATAAAAATTTTAGTTATTCATCTAAAAACAATAAGACCTGGTATTCAATTAATGAAATGAAAAAAGTTTTAAAAAGGATCCTTTAAAAATAATGAATTTATGTGTGATCCCCGCAAGAAGTGGGAGTTTAAGATTAAAAAATAAAAATATTAAAATTTTCAAAAAAAAACCTTTAATTTATTATTCAATTAAGACAGCCATAGACTCCAAGTTATTTGATAAGGTAATTGTCTCTACTAATTCAGAAAAAATTAAAAAAATTGCACTTAAATATGGTGCTGAAGTACCTTACAAAAGATCAAAAAAACTCAGTAATCATAAAGCAACCATAATGCAGGTAATTAATGATGTGATTATTTATTATGAAAAAGAAAAAATTAATTTTAATAATATATGCTGTTTATATCCCACCGCTATATTTGTCGATCATCAATTAATTAGAGACTCATACAAAAAGTTTATTAAAAATAAAAAAAAATACTTAATATCATCACTTGAATTTCCATCATTTGTTGAAAAAGGTTTTAAAATTCAAAACAACAAAATAAAGCTTTTGTTTAAAAATTATAAAAATAAAAACAGCAACAATTTGTCCTCAACATATTATGATGCAGGACAATTTTTGTGGGGAAAGTCTATAGCATTCAAAAAAAAAAAAGATATTTTTTCGAAGTATTCATCTATATATTTGTTAAATAGCCCTAAATTTATTGATATAAATACAAATCATGATTGGAATAAAATTTTAGAATATTCAAAAATATTTAAGTACACAAAAACATTTTATATGATTATATTTATTCCTATAGAAGCAAATATAAGGGAAAAAATTCCTAAGATTTTTTTAGCTTACAAAATTTTAAAATTGACTAAATTTAAAGTAATAATTGGAGGTCAAAGATATTTAAATCGTAAAATTGAAAAGTTTAAAAATTGTGTGTGGCTTGATAAACATACTTTTCACGAAAGATTAAAGAAGAGAGAAATTGACAAAAGCAATCATATTGTAGTTTTAGATGAGGAAGGGCCCATTTCATTACATGACAAGTTTACAAAAGAAACTCTATATTCTAAATTTTTTTTTAAATTAATTAATACCTTAATACTTTGGGGAAAGGAAGATTTTGAAAATCTTCCAAAAATAAATAATAAAAAAGTTAAAATGGAAGTTCATGGACATCCAAAATTTGATTTATTAAAAAAAAATTATCGTAAAATATTTGATAGTGAAATAAAATATATAAAAAAAAAATATAAAAATTTTGTTTTTATTCCTGGTAATTTACATGTCGATGATCGAAGTGATGAATTTATTTCTATTACTAGATCTTGGGCTCAAAAATATAATGTTAAAGAAAGTATTATTAAACAATTTTTAAATTATAATTTTTTAGAAAGAAAAAACTACTTAAATTTTTTAAAATTTATAAAAAAACTTGCATTACAAAATCCCAAAATGACATTTATTTTAAGAAAACATCCAATAGAAGATGAAAAAAAATTAAGAGAGTTTTTAGGAGCAATACCAAAAAACTTAAAATTAGAATATAAATTCACAGTAACTCCATGGATTATTGCATGTAATTATTATTTACACTCTGGTTGTACCACAGCAATAGAGGCTGCAATTTTGAAGAAAAAAATTATATTTTATGCAACAAAACCAATAGCTAAACATAAAAAATTTCAAAGATTTAAATTTTCAAATTTAAATTTTTCGAATGATGAACATTGTATTTCTTTTTTTAGCAAAATTAATAAAAAAAAAATTAATTATAAGATGAAAAACATTGGAAATTTTATTTATAATAATAACTCAAATAAACTATTTTTTGAAAAATTTATCAATTTTATAAAAACAATTGAATTCACAGATAAGTCAAAAATTTACTATAGAGAAGACAAAAAATTTATTTTTTCAGTCGTTTCTGATAAAATTATAAAAATTATTTATATGATTTTATCAATAATAAAGAATAAAGTAATTTTAAAAACTTTTTTAAAAAAATATTTGCCAGAAAAATATATTTTTAGCAAAGATGCAGCATTAAAAAAATTTAGAAATTTAAAAAAATCAGAGATTAATGAAATTATATCACGATTAAATAAATTACATAAAAATAAAATAAAAATAAAAAATACAAAGATTTCGGAGTCAGTTTTTAAGCTAGAGAGGATATAAATATTATATATATGAGAATATTAAAATTTTTTTTAAAAATTAAGTATTACATAAGTCCAAGTAATTTAATAAGCTCTATTTCTATTTTTATCTATAGTTTAATAGGTCAAAACACGAAGTATCCAAAGTATCTTAAAAAATTTGAAATAAAAATTGCAAATTTTTTTAATGTAAAATATGCATTATCCTTTTCGAACGGTACAACAGCATTTATAGCAATTCTTTACGCTATTGGCGTTAAAAGAAATAATAAAATTTTAATATCCAAGTTAAGCTTTCCATCAATAATTTCCTCTATCCTGCGCTTAGGAGCAATACCAATATACTTAGATTTTGATAAAGATTTTCAAATTAAGAAAATAGATAAGGAGAAAATTTTAGAGGCTCAATATTTAATTATTACACATGCTTTTGGAATACCACAAAACAAAAATACAATTGATTATTTTTTAAATATAAATCCTAGATTAATTATTATTGAAGATATAAGTCATTCACAAGGAGCAAAGATAGATAATAATCCTACTGGCTCAATGTGCTTAGCATCATTTATGAGTATGCAAGGAGATAAGGCCATAAATGCAGGTGAAGGAGGAGTGGCTTTTACAAACGATGAAAAAATATACAATAGAATGATTTATTTAATGCATTTAAACAGAGATTTTTCTAAGGATAATAAAGATTTTAATTCTTTATCAAAAATTGGTTTTTTAGGAAAAGGAAGAATGAGTCCACTTGGGGCAATTAGAGCTTCATACGATTTAAACAAACTAAAAAAAAGAAATTATATTATCAGAAAAAAATTTCAAATTTTGTATGATAATTTAAAATTATTTGATGAATTAATTTTTCCAAATATAGATGATTTTGGAAATACAGGTGGTTATCATTATGGGTTTCCTGTATTTATATCTTCCGAAAAAATACTTCAAAATCTTAAAAAATATTTTTTAATTAATAAATATAATTGGCCCAACTTAGATAAAAGTGAAAAATTTCAAGATCCAGATAAATTTATTAATGTGATATATGAAGACAATCCAAATCTAGCTGATGTATTTAATAAAAGTGATGATTTAAGAGACAATTTATACTTTTTTGATCTAAAAGATATTTTTTTTACAAGCAATTTTATTATTAAAAATAAAATATTAAATTTTAAAAAAAACATCAATGAAATTTAATTTTAATAATAAGCAAGACTACAAAAAAGTAAAAGACCTTGAACTTAAAAAGTACGATTTTATAATTGTGGGCTCTGGCCCTGCTGCAGTTACTCTTTATAGTCAACTGGTAAGTTCATCAATAAATAATTTAAAAATTTTAATGATTGAAAGGGGAGATTTAAATGAAAAAAAATATAAAAAAATTAATTATAAAAATCTTCCAATTAAATTAAATTCAAGAGTATTTTCGGTAGGTGGATCAAGCAATGAATGGTCTAATATATCTTCATATTTAGAAAAATTTGAAATGGAATCTAGATGGCAAAAAAAAACAAAAAATCTATGGCCCTTAAGCTTCAAAGAACTAAATAATCATTACAAAAAATTAAATAAAAAATTTGGTTTTAACTTTAAAAATTTGAAAAAAAAAAAAAATTAAATTACCTTTAGAAATTCGACCTTTTACAGCAAGCTTAAATCCAATAAATTTTAAAAGTTTAATTAATTTTAAAAAAATAGATTTAATTTACAATTGTGAAATAGATACAGTGGACGAAAAAAAGAATTTAACACTTGCCTATACAAGGAAAAAAAAAATCACTTTTAAAGGAAAAAAGCTAATTATTACTTGTGGAGGAATTGAATCAGTAAATCTAATACTAAATTCTATTAAAGATAAAAAAATTTCAAATATGAGAAATAAAAAATCAGTTGGCAAATACTTTATGGATCATCCTAAGCTAGATTTAGGTTATTTGGTTTATCCAAAAACTGAATTGATAAAAAATTTTGAACTTAAAAAAATTGGAAAAAATTATAATTTTTTTGGATTATCCATTGATAGAAAAATTCAAAAAAGACTTAATTTATTAAATTCGTATGTTAGATTTGAAAAAACCTCAAATAAAATTACAAAGTTATTTAATATAATTCATGCACCAATATTTAGAAAATTTATTTCAAAAACACAGAAAGATTTATTTAAAATTAGACTTTTTTGTGAGATGAGACCTAGTAAAAAAAACGAAATTGTGAAAGTTAATAATAAGTTGTTTGTAAATTATAGATTAAACAATATAGATTTTTTAACGATAAAATTTTTAACAGAAAAAATACTAGAAATTTTTAGTTATAAACCACTTAAAGAAAATAAAATTATAAGTTCACAAAAAATAATTTATAAAAGAATTGAAGATGCATCACATCATATGGGTGGTTTAATTTTTAGTCATAATAAAAACATTACTAGTGTTGATAAAAATTTAAAAATATATGGATTAAGAAATATTTATGTCTGTGGTAGTGCTATTTTTCCAACTTCAGGAAGTGTAAACCCCACAATGACAATCTCAGCACTTGCAAGAAGATTGGGAATGTATCTTTTAAAAAAAAATGATAATTAATAGATATAAATAATCATAAAATTTGATGAAAATATTAAAAAAAATATCTTTTCTTTGCTTTGCTTTGCTAAATCAAATTAATTTACATTTCAAATTAAGAATAATAGGAAACATTTTAGATAATTTAAGAATGATTTTATTAAAAGTTTCAGGAGCACAAATTGGAAGTAATTCTTTTGTTCATCCAAAAGTAATGATTTTAAATCCAGAAAATTTAAAAATTGGCAATAATTCAGCCATAGGGTCTAACAGTGAGATTTTTAATTATGAAGAATTTTCAATTGGAGATAACGTAGATATAGGTACACAATTTTATATAAATACTAATAATCATAAAATTGATAATCCAAAAAAGCACTTAGCATACCAAGGAACAGTTTCAAAAAAAATAGAGATTGGCTCTGATATATGGATTGGGGCCAGAGTTACAGTTTTATCTGGAGTTAAAATATCTGATAGAACAGTAATTGGAGCTGGGGCAGTTGTTACAAAAGAAACCGAGAGTGGTAATATTTATGCTGGGGTGCCCGCAAAGAAAATAAAAAAATTAATCAGTGAAAAATAATCATAAATGTTAAAAAAAGTTTTTTTTATATTAAATAACAAGCAAACTGAAAAATTTTATTGGTGTAGTTTTTATAATTTTTTATTTGCCATTCTTGAGTTGGCTGGTTTAGCTTCATTATCAGGAATAGTATTGTTAATTGTTAGTCCTGAAGTCTTTATAGAAAAAATAAATACACTTTCTACTTACTCATACTTTTCAGGTTTAGATATTGACCTTTCTAAAAATTTAAATTCTGCACTATATTTTTTGTCCTTCATTTTTTTTTTAACCACAATAATAAAATTCTTTATAAAATATTATACAATTAGATTTACAGTAAATCTAAGTATGGAAATCAGTGATTTGCTCTTTAAAAGTTATGTAAAAAAAAAATATATACATATTTTTAATGATACATCATCAAAGCTTTTAAGCTTGGCAAATTTTCATAGCGCAAGATTTTCTAATTCTATAGTTAATCCTTTATTAAACTTGATAAATTCTTTTTCAATAATTATTATTTTACTAATATCTTTAATATATGTTGGTGGTTTAAAAACGATTTTTGCACTAGCAATAGTATTTATTATTTCTTTATCAATTTATTTAATTTTAAGTAAAAGAATTTCTTTAAATGAAAAAAATATTATTGAAAATGATATTAAGAGACAAAGTATTCTAAATGAAAGTTTCAACAATATTAAATATTTAAAATTATCTGGTAAGTATTTAAGACAAATTGATCTTTTTAAAAAATTTGGACAAACTTACGGAAAATCATTATCTTTTAACCAAATTTACTTGCACCTTGCAAAACCATTGCTCGAAATTTGTTTTTTATTTATTGCAATTATTTTTATAGATATAACTTTAAATAATAGAAATTCTAATATTTTAGAATTTATACCCATTATTTCCTTCTTTTTATTAGCGTTTTATAGAATGATTCCGAGTGTTCAAATAATGTATCAATCTTTCGTGCATATAAAAGGAAGTCTTGGCACGATAGAAATTATAGTAAAAGAAATATCAAAAACAAATTTATATGAAGATGAAACGATTAAAGAACGTAATGAAAATATTAATTTTGATGAAAAAATTAATGTTCAATCGATAGATTTTAATTTTAATAATGGGAAAAAACTATTTGAAAAAGCGTCTATCGAAATAAAGAAAAATTCTTGTGTAGCTTTTTTTGGAAAATCGGGTCAGGGAAAAACAACTATTGTTGATATAATCTGTAAATTGATTGAGCCAACGAATGGAAAGATACTAGTTGATAAAAAAGAGATTGTCGAAAAAAATAAACATTTGTTCCAAAATAAGATTGGATATTTATCACAAAATTTTTATATAATTAATGATACAATAATAAATAACATAGTTTTTGATGATACTAATAACAAATCGAATGTAGAAAGAGCACAAGAATTAATAAAAAAACTATTTGACGAAAATGAGATAAAAAATTTAATAGATAACAATGAAAATGTTGGGGAAAATGGAATCAAACTTTCGCATGGTCAAAGACAAAGATTACTAATTGTTAGACTGCTTTACGAAAATAAAGAAATTTTAGTTTTAGACGAACCAACAAGCTCATTAGATAATAAAAACATAGTAAAGTTGAAAGAAATATTAAAAGATTTAAAAATAAACAAAACAATTATTATAACATCGCATAATAAAGAGATTCTAGAAATTTGTGATCAAATTTTTTTAGTTGAAAATAATAAAATTAATAAAATTTCTAAAGAAGATTTAAAAATTAAATGAGAAAAAAAATATTAGTTATTGGTGCAGGGTGGTATGGTTGCCATATAGGTTTATTTTTAAAAAAATTGGGCCATGTTGTTGAAATATTTGAAAAAGAAAAAGATATTTTTTTAGGATCCTCAGGTTATAACCAATTTAGACTTCATACAGGATATCATTATCCCAGATCTTCAGATACGATCATTGAAACAAAGAAAAATTATTTAAGATTTATTAAATTATATAAAAAATTTATAAACTTACCCAAAAATAATATTTATTGTATAGCAAAAAAAGAGTCACTAATTGATTCTGCAACATATAAAACAATAATTAAAGCACATAAGCTTAAATTAAAAAGAAAGAGTTTTAAATTTCTTAATAATGTCGAGGACTCATTTATTTCTAATGAAGGAGTATTGTTAAATAATAAAATAACAAAGTTTTATAAGAAAGAACTTAAAGGAAATATTTTTTTTAACAAAAAAATTAACAATATTTATAAATTAACAAACAACTATGATTTTGTTTTAGATTGCTCTAATACAATACTAAAAAGCAAACTAAATAATAATTTTAATTATGTTCTAACTATTTCTCTTGTGTACAAAAAAAGTAAAGCGAAATCCATTTATCCAATAACAATCATGGATGGACAGTTACCATCATTATATCCATATGCTGATAAAAAAGACTTTTTTACACTTACCCACTCAAAATACACACATATTAAAAAATTTAAAAATTTCAGTACTTTAGAGCTTTATAAAAAATCAATTAAAAAAAAAGAAATTAACATAATTAGAAAAAACATGGAAAAAGACATTATAAATTATTTTCCTAAATTTAAAAAATTACTTACATATAAATCATATTTTTTGTCCTATAAAGTTTTGCCAGATGAAAAATCTGCAAAGAGATCAATATTTATTTTTAGAGATAAAAATTTTATTACATGTACATCTCCAAAAATAACAAATATTTTTTCTTTTCAAGATTATATTAAAAAAATAATTAGAAATGAAAAATAAAATAGCTATTATTGGTTATTCCGGACTAATTGGTAGTAATTTATATCGACAGTACAAAAAAAAATATGATTATATAGATTTATTTAATTCAAAAAATATCCATAAAATAAAAAAGAATAATAGCTACGAGCTAATTCTATGTGCAGGATTACCCGCAGAAAAATGGAAAGCAAATAATTTTCCCAAAAAAGACAAATCGAATACTTTAAAATTAATTAATTACTTAAAAAAAATTAAAACAGATAAATTTTTTCTTATTTCAACAATAGATGTATATTTTAATCATACATATGGAAAAAATAGAATGTATTTAGAAGAATTTGTTAAAAAAAATTTTATAAATTATTTGATTATCAGATTACCGGGAGTTTTTGGTCATGGCTTAAAAAAAAATGTAATTTACGACTTGATTAATAAAAATGAATTGGAGAAAATTTATTATAATGATCAATACCAGTGGTATGATTTAAGTTTGTTAAAAAAAAATATAGAAAAAATCAAAAATAGTAAAAATAAAATTTATGAATTCTATAGCGAGCCGATAAAAAACAAAGATATAATAAATTTAATAAATATTGACTACAAATTTAGAAAACGATTAAAACCAATAATTTATAAATTTAAACCTAATAGTGGTTATTTTATCAAAAAAAATTATGTACTTAAAAGATTAAAAAAATTTTTTAAAAAATATGAACTTTAAATTATCCTTTTCATTATTAGCTTTAAAAAAAGAAAAAAAAATTGAAACTTTATTAAAAATTTTAAACAAAGAAAAAATCAGCAATGTTGAAATACCCATTTCAAAATTTTTCCCAAATTATGATATTAATGAAAATAAAATTAAAAGACTAAAAAAAATTTTCGATAAATATCAAATAAAAATATCATCGATACAGGCAATATTTTATAAAAAAAATATGAACGTTTTAAATAGTAATGATGAAGATAAGGTTCTTAATCACCTAAAAAAAATTAATCTCTTTTGTAAAAAATTAAAAATCAAAAATATTATTTTTGGCTCTCCTACAAATAGAGTTAGAACTAATTTGAGTCTAAATGATGCAAATAGAAATTTTATTAAAATTTTAAAAAAAATTTCTGTAGATTTAAGAAAAAAAAAACTAAATTTTTGTATAGAGCCAAACTCAAAATTTTATAAGTGTAACTATATTAACAATACAAATCAGGCTCTTAATTTATTAAAAAAAAATAAGATTAAAAATGTTTATATCAATTTTGATACAGGAAACGCATTGCTTGAAAAGGATTATGTTAAAGTTAATAAATTTGACCAGAAATATTTTAAAAACTTTCAAATCAGTGAAAAAAATTTAAAAGAAATTAAAAATCACAAGAAACATGTAAGTCTACTTAAAAAGTTCAACCTAGAGAATAAATATTTATCTTTAGAAATGTTAAATATAGATCTGAATAAAATAAGAAAAAATCTAAAAAAATTTAAATTGATTGCTAGTAATATAAAATAACATGTATCAGTTTTTTTTAAATAAAAGTTTTAATAAAAAGCAAGATTTCAAAAAAAAATTTTTTTACGAAATCAGTCATCATTCTAAAAACAAATTATATAAAACTAGTTTAGGAAATAAAAATAAAAATAAAACTTTTTTTGTGATCAAAAGAACTCCTGGTGGTGGCTTTTTCTCTAATTTTATTTTTGTTGTTAAATGGATAAGTTATGCAAGAAAGATGAAATATATACCAATAGTTGATATGGAAAATTTTCCAACGAAATATAACGAAAAAAAAAATTTAAAAAATTTAAAAAATATATGGGAGTTGTATTTTAGACAAGTTTCAAATTATAAATTGAAAGATGTATACAAGAGTAAAAATATTATATTTTGCAAAGATAGATTCACAGTTACCTTAAATGATTATATAAACACCAAATTAAAAAAAACTTTTCTAAATGATATTAAGATAAATAAAGAAATTGTTGATCGATCAAATTATTTTTATAACAAAAAACTTAAAACTAGCAAAGATCATTATATTTTGGGCATTCATCTAAGAGGTACAGATCAAAAAATTACGCCCGGTCATTATTTGCCCCCAACAATATTTGATATTAAATTATTGATAGAAAAAAAAATCAAAGAAAAAAAATTATTAAAAATTTTTTTAGTAACAGAGGAAAAAAAATATTTAGAAAATTTAAAAAAAGATTATAAAAAATATATTTTTTATTTGCCTAGTTTTAGAGCAAATAAAATTTCAGATTTCAATACAGAAAAAAGAAAGTATCATAGAAATAAACTTGGATTGGAAAGTCTAAGTGAAGCGTTAGTACTCTCTCTTTGTGATGAGGTTATTTACTGCAAATCAAATATTCCATTATTTTCTTTTTTTATATCCAAAAAAAAAATAACTAAAACATTAATAAATTATGGGTTAAATTCATACAATCCTTTTTTCTCCTATTTTAAATGGAAGCTTGTAATCTTGCCAATATCTTTTTTAAGATATTTATTTTATAAAATAATTTAATTTCTAATGAAAAAAATACTAATTATAATTTTATTGATAAAATTTATTTTAATACAAAATTCATATTCAACTGAAAATTTTTATAATTTTAAATATACAAAAGAGGACTTAAAAAATATTAAAAGAGAATGGCAGTATAATTCTGGTATTTTAAAAGATACTCAAAATAAAATTATACAATTTAAAGATAAATTAATTCACCTAGATGGTTATAAAAATTTAATTATTATTTCAATTCTTGACGGTAAGGAAATTTGTCGAAATGAAGGAAAAAAAGACAGAGCTCCTTTTAGAGGAGTGTCCTTGTATATTTCTGAAAATGATGTTTATGCTGTATTTATAAGGCAAAACGTTTTGCAATTAATTAATATTAAAAATTGCAACAGTCATGAGTTAGCTAATAAAATAAAGGTCGAGGGGGTTTCAGCGCCTATTTTAATTCATAAATCGAAAGCAGTTATATTGCCAAACGGTGGTAAGCCACAAGCATATAATTTAAAAAATGGAGATTTATTATGGAAAGTTTCAATAGATGATAAAATTAAAAAAAATTTAAAAAAATTTAATCTGAATAAAGAATTTAGTTGGGATGTTTGGGGTGGTGGGACCCTTGATTTAAAGTATAACCAAGTAATATTCTCCACAGCCAATGCAAAACCCTCATTTGTATCCGAAAATAGAGAAGGACCAAACTTATTTTACAATAGTGTCGTAGCAATTGACTTAAACTCTGGAAGATACAACTGGCATTTTCAAGAAATCGAACATGATGTTCTTAATCTTGATTTAGCTTCAAGGCCAGCACTTTATGATGCTGATGATGGAGATATTATAATACAAGCATCCAAAGCAGGCCAACTTATTCTGCTTGATAGAAAAACAGGAATACCTAAAGAAAATTTTATTGAGAAAACTTATTATCATGATGAAAATAAAAAAATATTTACAAAATTCAAAAAATTTGAAAATTGGCTTCAGTTTTCAAAATTACATTTTAAACAAAATGATATAAACACTTTAAATGAAGACTTTAAAAGTGAGGCACAAGAAATTATTGAGAAAAGTACAATTGCTGATTATAGAAGATTAGAAAAAAGTAAAAATTACATTCATTATGGTATGCATGGTGGAAGTGAGTGGCCTGGAATTGGAGTGGATATAAATGGAAATGTAATTATTCCAGCAAGCAATATTGCATGGGTATCAAAACTAAAAGATCCAAAAGATTTTAATTTTAGTTACCATATGAATAAAATATTTGGTTCTATTTTAGAACTTTTCACGCTAGATTTTATAAAATTCAAACAAAACGCAAAAATAATAATTAATAATCTAAAAGAAATAATTTATTTCAATAAACTAGATATTGAAAAATATAAAAGATTTGAGACCAAAGATGGAATACCTTTAAACGCTCCACCCTGGGGAACTGTTACATTAATTGATCTTAAAAATAAAATAATTAAATGGACAAGGCCACATGGGAAATATGATAAAATTAAAAATAAATACAGTAATACCGGATCAGAAGTTTTTGGCTGTCCAGTAATTGTGGGGTCTGAGGTATTTTTTATTTCGGGAACAAGAGATAAGACAATCTATGCATACGATATGAAAAATGGCAATATTTTGTGGGAAGATGAGTTACCATTTATATCTTACGGATGCCCAATTGTAGCAACATATAAAAATAATCATTATTTGATAATTGATGCAAGCGGTGGAAGAAAATTTACTGACGCAGGATATGGAGATGCTATATTGTCTTATAAACTTAAATGATCTTTAAATTAAAAGTAAAATTTTTAAAATTAATAAATAAATTATTGAATCCAATAAATCTGAGTATAGATTTATCTACAAAAAAAAGTCAATTAACAAAAGTTCTAAATAAACTTAAACCTTACAATCTTGGATATAATTTAATTAGAATTGGATCAGATAACGATGGTGGCTATTTAGTTCCGAACATATTGAATGAAATTGAAATGTGTTTTTCCCCAGGCACTGGAAATAATACTGAATTTGAAAAAGACATTTTAAATAGAGATATTAAAACTTTCCTTGCTGACGGCACAATAAATGAAGCTGATATAAAATTAAATAATTTTAATTTTATAAAAAAAAATTTAGCATCATTTGAAAGTGAAAAAACAATAACTTTAGAAAATTGGGTAAATATTCATGCAAAAGACACAACTAATTTGTTACTTCAAATGGATATAGAGTCATCTGAGTATGAGGTAATACAAGCCACAACACAAGAATGTTTAAAACAATTTAAAATAATAGTTGTTGAATTTCACTATGTAGAAAAGATTAATAATTATTATTTTAATCAAATTTTTAATAATACAATTGATAAATTATTATTAAATTTTGAAATTTCTCACATCCACCCAAACAATTGTCAGGGGACATATTCAGTTAATGGAATTGATTTACCAACAGCTATTGAAGTTACTTTCCTTAGAAAAGATTTGTGTAAATTCAAAAAAGATACAAATATTACACCGCATAAATTAGACCAAAAAAATATAGTCAATCTCCCAGATGTGTTTCTTCCAAAAGAAATATTTAATAATTAGTTTTTTTATTTAAGATTTTAAAAATAGAACCCATTAAAATATTAAATTTATTTTTAACATTTATTTTATTAATATTTTTAATAAAATGAATTGTAAAAACTAAAATAACCACAAATATATTTTGATTGTTATCCAATCTTATTTGTGTTTCTTCATTAAGGTGTTCTAGAAAAGAGAATTTACTTGAATAAGATGTTCCTGATTTAAAATTGCCGACTATTTCATTTTTTTTTGTAGCAATTCCAACCATTTTTTCTTTTATAATCATTCTGTAAAAGAGATCATAATCTGCTGAGATTTTATATTTTAGATTGTAATTTCCAAGTTTATTTTGAGAAGATCTTTTAATAAAAAATCCAGATGAATGACTGCTATAAAAATCAAAATTCCAATAAATTCTGTATTTTCTATATCCATATCTTAAGATTTTTTTCATAACTGATCCAAAAATGAAATCATAATTATTTTTTTTTAGATAAGAATTAACTATATCTAAACCGTTTGGTTCATACTTATCTCCCGAATTTATTATACCTATGTAATCTCCTTCACAAAGAGAAATGCCTTTGTTCATAGCATCATAAATTCCTAGATCTTTTTCACTTTTCCATTTATCAATTATATCTAGATTTTTTTCAATTATATTTTTAGTCCCATCTGTTGATCCTCCATCTATAACTATGTATTCAAAATCTTTAAATTTTTGTTTTCTTAAACTATTAATTGTTTCAATAAAATCTTCTTTAGCATTAAGAACTACGGTGATAATAGAAAAAAATTTTTTATCCACGTTTAAAGATTTTTAATTTATGAAGCAACTTTTTAATATTATTTTTGAAAAGCATATTTCTATTTTTAATAATTTTATATTTAATTAAATTATCATCGCTTACTTTTATTATTCTACACATTCCAGACCCATTAAAATTAAATGTCAAATCCATACTATTGAAATTACTGTTTTGTATTTCTAATATTTTGAAAAAAGTATTTCTATTTATATTTTCAGTATACTCATGATCTCTCCAGCTTCCTTCAATATACGGTAACCAGCTAATATCATCGATATACATTGATCCTCTAACATTAAGGTGCTGCCAATAAAGATAAATTAATTTAGCCACATGATTGGGCTCGTGTAAACTATCTATTAAAATTATGTCAAATTTTTCTGTAAATAAATTAGAAACTTTTTTATAATCATCATCTCTCGATTTAAGAAAGGTCCAATTTTCATCCTTAAATAAATTGGAATAATCGTCTATATCAACAGAAAGCAATTTTCCACCATTCTCTCTACAAATATCTAAAAAAATTTTTGTAGATCTTCCCTCCCTAACTCCAAATTCTAAAATATTAAGATTTTTATTATTTTTTTCATATTCAAAAATGAAATTTTTAATTTTTTTTAAATAATTATCTTCTGGCGTAAATTTTTCGTTTTTCATAAATTTTATTGAATTAGTATTACTTATATATTAACTCATTTCTTAATAAAGACATAATTAGTTAATTTAATAGTAATTTTTTATAATTATAGTAAGACTTTGAAAATGAAAATTTTGGTAACAGGAGCTGCTGGTTTCATAGGATTTAATTTTGCAAAATTCCTTCTTGAAAAAAATATTAAAATTATAGGTATAGATAACTTAAATGATTATTATTCCGTTAAATTAAAAATAGATAGAGTTAAAAAACTAAAAAAATTTAAAAATTTTAAATTTTTTAAATTTGATTTAAGAGAACAAAAAAAATTAAGCAAATTATTTAATAATAATAAATTTAATGCAGTTTTTCATTTTGCGGCTCAAGCCGGTGTAAGATATTCGGTAGATTATCCAAGAAAATATATCGATAGTAATATAAATGGTTTTTTTAACATCTTAGAACAAATTAAAATTAAAAAAATAAAAAAATTTTTTTATGCATCTTCAAGTTCGGTTTATGGAAATTCAAAATTGTTTCCATTAAAAGAAAAAAATCTACTATTTCCAACTAATACATACAGTCTTTCCAAAAAATTTAATGAAGATCTTTCAAAAATTTATTGTAAATTTTATGGAATAAAAGCAGTTGGTATAAGATTTTTTACTGTTTATGGAGAATGGGGAAGACCTGACATGTTTTATTCTAAAGTATTCGATTCAGCTTATAAAAATCAAAAACTTTTTGTAAATAATTATGGTAATCACTCAAGAGATTTTACTTATATAAAAGATGTAAACTTAATTATGTTTAAAATGTTAAGATCTAACAAAATACCAAGCAATGATATTATAAATATATGTTCCAATAACCCAATAAATATTTTAAAGCTAGTAAAAATTGTCGAAAAAAACTCAAAAAAAATCAAAATTTTCAAAAGAAAAATTCAGAAAGCTGATGTACTAAAAACACACGGTGATAATAAAAAAATACATAAATATAAACTGATAAAAAATTTTACTTCATTTGAAGAAGGAATAAAAAATACATTAATGTGGTACAAAAAATATAACAATTTTTAGTTTCCAAATATTAATATGAAAAAAATTTATTACTGGAGTCCATTTATTGGTAATATTGCAACTATAAAAGCTGTAATTAATTCAGCTCACAGTTTAAGTAAATTTTCAAATAATAGTCTCATTCCAACAATAATTAATAGTTGTGGTGAATGGAATACGTTACATTCAGAGTTATCTGAAAAAAAAATAAATGTAAAAAAATTTAAAAATAATTTCCAAATTAATACAAAAGTACAAGGATTTTTAAAAAGCAGGTTAACTTATATTAAAGTATTTTTAAGTTGTTTTTTTTTGTTGAAGAAATCTATCATAAGCGATAAGCCAGATTTTCTTATTGTTCATTTAATAACATCTTTGCCAATTTTTCTTTATTTAGTGTTTAATTTTAATACTAAATTAATAATTAGAGTTTCTGGAAAAGTTAAAATGAATATTTTTAGAAAAATGTTGTGGAAAATGGCAGGAAAAAAAATATTTCTCATTTCATGCCCTACAATAGAATCTAAAAATGAATTAGTAGAATTAAATTTAGTAGATAAATCAAAAATCATTTATCTACCAGACCCTATAATTGATATAAATTATATTAATATAAAAAAAAAAGAAAAGGAAGTTTCAATCAATAAAGACCGTAAATTTTTTGTATCAATAGGAAGATATACAAAACAAAAAAATCATGAACTGGCAATTAAATGTTTTTATAGAATATGCAAGAAATATGAAAATATTAATTTTTTAATTATTGGAAATGGAGAATTAAAAAAAGAATACAGAAGTTTAATTAACAAATATAATCTCAAAGAAAAGATATTTTTAATAAATTATAAAAATAATATATTTAATTATTTGAATAATTCATTAGGTTTAATTTCCACTTCATTATGGGAAGATCCTGGATTTGTAATGATTGAAGCTGCCGCTTCAAACACATTTGTTATATCTAGTGATTGTCCAAGTGGACCAAAAGAATTCTTGTTTCCAGATGCAGGGCTTCTATTTGAAAATAATAATATTAAAAGCTTGGAGAACAAAGTTGTTGAATATTTAGATATGGATCCTTTAAAAATTAAAAAATTTAAAACAAATGCTAAAAAAAAAGCAATTAAATTTACCAAGCTTAGACATTATAATATTTTATCTAATTATTTAAATCAGTGATTTTTTTTTAGCAAAATTCAAAATTTTTTTCGATCTCTTTTGCCAAGTAAATCTCATTGCTGTCCTTCTTGCATTATCTTGAAGATGCTTAAAATTTTTTTTAGTATTAAATATTCTATTAATCCAAAATACCCATTCATCAATTCGATCTTTTATTAAAATAGAATTATAATTATGTTTTAAAATATGACTATAAACTTTTAAGTCACTAGCTAATATAATTTTAGAACTGGCAAGATAATCAAACATTTTAAGAGGAGACATAAAGTTTACTAAATTAATATTTTTTAGTCTTCCCATTACTCTATTTTCGTATGGCATAAGAGCTACATTATAATTTGATAAAACATTTGGTATTTTTTTATAAGGTATATGATCAAACACTTTCAAATTTTTAATATTAATTTTTTCATCTAAAAATCTTTTATCTCCATATAAGTGAAAATTAATATCTTTTAACTTTTTTGATAATTCTAAAATTTTTTCAATACCTTTACCTTTATGAAAACTTCCGACATAAATACAGGTTTTTGCTTTATATTTTGATTTAAATTTTTTGAAATCATTTATGTTAACTGCATCATCTAAACAAATGTAACAGCTTTTTGATGGTTTGAATATTTTAACAAGATTTTTGTGAATAAATATATATTTTAAATTATCCAAAAATCCCATTTTTTTAAGTAAAAAAAACATAAATTTTGTTAGTCCTGCTAGCTCATGGTGCAACTCAAGAATGATTTTTTTATTTAATAAACATGCAAGCACTGCAAAAACTACACTTCTAGATAGATATAAGTTTTTTTCATTATTTTTACTAATTTTATAATTTTTTTGATTAAAAACTTTAAATGAAAAAATTACTCTTTCATAAAAATTTAAATTTTTCTGTTTATTAAATATACTTATATAATTTATGTTATTTTTAATATTATAAATATTTTTTAATTTTTGTTTTGAAATTGATATATTTGGAGCAAAAAGATTTACTTTAGTATTCTTATTTATAAGTGAATCGCACATTTTTAGAACGTGAATCCCATAAGCAGAAGAACTGGGATAATTTACTTCACAAACATAATTAACTAATATTTTATTTTTCAAATAATATTCCTCTTATTTCTTGATAATATAAGTTTAAGTTTCTTTTATAATCAAATCTCGACAAATTTTTATAAGCAAAATTAATTTTATTATTTAGCTTTCTTTTTTTTTTGTGAATAAAGATATAATTTATTTACAAGATCTTCATAATCGCCAACTTTAAATAAAAAACCACCTTTTCCATTATTCAAAATTTCTTTCGGACCAGTTGGACAATTAGAAGAAATTATAAACTTTTTGAGACATATTCCTTCCAATAGTATATTAGGCAGACCCTCGAATTTTGAAGTAAGAACCAAAACATCTGATGATCTTATAAACTTGTATGGATTTTTTTGCCAATTTATAATTTTAACTTTTTTTTGTAAGTTTTGGGTATTTATAAAATTCTTTATATTATTACTAAGAACACCTTTACCAATTATTAGCGCTCTAAAATTAATTTTTTTCATTGAATCAATAGCTTTTATAAAAGTCATTGGATCTTTTTGATCTACAAGTCTTCCAATAAAAATTATTTTTAAGTATTTATAATTTTTAAAAAAATTGTTTTTTATTTTTTCACTGGATAATTTTAAAATATGATCTTTATTTAATGGATTATAGATGCAACTTGTCTTTAAATTAAATTTTTTTCTGTATTCAATTTGAAACTCTTTACTATTAACTATAATTTTATTAGGAAGTTTTAAAAAAATTTTAAATATTATTTTTCTAAAGAAACCAAGTTTCCAGCCACTAGGAGAAGAGTTTGATCTGATTATAACTTTTATTCCTAAGATTTTGCATATTATAGAACAGTACAAGTTTGCTTGAAATGCAAAAACTATATTATTTTTATCATTTAATATTATTTTAATGAGTTCAATAAAACAAAAAAAATACTTCAGTCTTCTCAAAGAAAATTTTTCAACTTTTGCTTTTGGGTTTATAACTTTAATTTGCTTAAATTTAGGATTATATATTCTATCGCAAGTTATTAATTTGGTATGAGAAAACTTCTTTCCTAAATAATTTGCAATTATAAATAAATTTTTTTCTACGCCTCCACCTTCAATTGATGGCATAAAAATTATAAGTTTTTTACGAGACATTTTATAAATCATATTTAATAGAAATTATTTAAATTACAAATTATTCAATAATATTGGCTTA
>MDSW01006958.1_pt1 | contig 42726 bp, 21 predicted proteins | sample 811171 | NCBI WGS metagenome assembly MDSW01 (sample SAMN05326641, study PRJNA326480) | marine metagenome | isolation source: seawater | place: Atlantic Ocean: North West | collected 2012
CCAGGCCCTCAAGTCCAACGAGGTCGCCGAGGCTGTCTTCGAACCCCAGCACCCCTTCGTTGTCGACCACTTCAAGGCGTGTGACGGTCTTGCGCGCATCGCGTTCCTCGACGGCAACACCGCCGTCATGCTTGGCAAGATCACCAAGGTGACCTTCAAGGCTGACAAGTAAATGTAAAGGTGGATGAGAATAATTTTCTTTAGACTTAGCCCCCTTTCTTTACAATACAAAAGACGACTGCGAAACCATAACAACTCTCATCGTGTCTGTTCAACCCGATGTCGACCCGCGACCGAAATATTTTTACCCCACGACCGTCACCTTCACCTCTACCGGGTTCGTCGCCTCGCGAAGCCACGCCTTGACGTCCTCGTCCTCCACCCTCGGCGACACGAGCTCCCACACCCTGGCGTGATACTCGTTCAGCCACTTCACCTCCGCGCCGCTCATCAGCGACCAATCGATGAGCTTCTTTTGAATCGGAATAAACGTCAGTGGCTCGAACATGAGATATTTTTTATCCCCGAACGTGTGCGACGTCGGCGCCTCTTTGACGACGAGCAAATTTTCGATGCGAATCCCGAACCCGCCGTCCTCGTAGTACCCCGGCTCGTTCGAGAGGATCATCCCTGGGAGCAGCCCGGTCGGGTTCCCGAACCGCGGCGAGATCGACTGCGGCCCCTCGTGGACGTTCAACGCCGCGCCGACGCCGTGGCCGGTGCCGTGGCGGTAGTCCAACCCCGCCTGCCACAAGCTCCTGCGCGCGAACGCGTCGAGGACGAACCCGCTCGTCTCGATCGGGAACACCGCGGTGGAAAGCCCGATGTGGCCTTGCAACACGCGCGTGTAGGCTTCTTTTTGGAACGCCGTGGGCGTTCCGGTGTGGTGCGTCCTCGTCACGTCCGTCGTCCCGCAGTCGTACTGCCCGCCGCTGTCGCACAGAAGCAACGAGTCCGGGGTCACGTCGCGCGCGGTCGCTTTCGACGCGCGGTAGTGGATGATCGCGCCGTGCGGCCCCTCCCCCGCGATCGTCGCGAACGACTCCTCGATGAACCCAGCCTGTTTCGCGCGGAAGCCGCTCACGACCGTCCCGATCTCGTGTTCGTCGTGCGTCCTCCCAGCCGCCGCCTCCGCGTCGAGCCAGCACCAGAACGACGCCATCGCGACGCCGTCCCGCAGGTGCGCCTCCAGCATCCCCTTCAGCTCCGCCTCGTTCTTCACCGCCTTCGCGAGCGGGATCGGGGAGACGCCCTCTTTGATCGCGGAGCGGGGAGGCTTCGCGTCCGCCGCGTCGGCGTCGTCCGCGGCTGTTTTCCTCTTCTTCTTCGGCGCCCCGGCCCCGGTCCCGGCGGCTTCCTCCGCGGCGGCGACGAGCGCGGCGCTGACCTTCTCCGGGTCCACCCACAGCGTCGCGCCCTTCTCCGCGACCGCGCGGACGTCGTCCTCGCACGCCTCGTACGCCTTGATCGTCACCCCCGCCGTGACGAGACGCGCTCTGACGTCGTCCGAGACTTTCCGCTCGTCGACGTACAGCGTCGCGTCGGACGCGCCGACGAGCCCGTACGCGATCGCGACCGGGTTGCACTCCGCGTCGCCGCCGCGGACGTTGAACAGCCACGCGACCTCGTCCAGAGGGCTCACGACGAGGTAGTCCGCGTCGTTCTTCTTCAGCCGCTCGCGAACCTCCGCGAGTTTATCCTCTACGGATTTCCCCGCGTGTTCTGCCGCGTGCAAACGCAGCGGCGCCGTCGGCTTCTCCGGTCGGTCCGCGCCCCAGGCTTCGTCCACGGGGTTCGTCTCCACGCACACGAGGGATGACCCGACGGCCTCGAGCGCCGCGCGCAGCGCGCGCGCTTCGTTCAGCGAGTGCACGTTCGCGTCGACGCCGACCTTGCTGTTCTTCGGCATGGAGTCTCGGAGCCACGCTTTGGGTTCCGGCACCCCCGGCTGCCCCCCTCGCATGAGCGTCCACTCCTCGCCGAGCTCCTTCTCCGCCTGAAGGAAATAGCGCCCGTCCGTCCACAGGAGCGCCTCGTCGCGCGTCACGAGCGCCGTCCCCGCGCTGCCGGTGAAGTTGGACACCCACGCCCGGCGCTCGTAGCACGTCGCGACATATTCGCTGAAGTGCGGATCTTGCGACGGGACGAGGAACGCGTCCACGCCCGCGTTCTTCATCGCCGCGCGCAGCGCGATCAGCTTCGCGTCCGCGCCCGCCGCGCCCGCGGGCGGCGCGGCGGCGGGTTTCGCGTCCGCCTCGGACATCGCGCTGGAGGAGCGCGCGACGACGCGGCGCGCGGACGACGGCGCGACGGAGGAGGGCGACGACCGCGAGGGCGCGCCTGGACGAGGCGACGGCGACGGCGACGGCGACGGCGACGGCGACGTCACGCGCAGCGACGCGATCGCGGATGCGAGCGTGCGCGAGGGCGCTCTCGGGCACCTGGGGGCGACGGAGCGATCGCCGTCGAGGCGGCGGGTGTGACGAACGCGCGGGGTGTGCTGCAGCAGGCGGTGAGCGGACGCGCGGAGCATCGGCGTGCGCGCGGTGAAGTGGTAGTCCGCGACGTGGCGTGGTACGTTTCATCGAACAGTTCAGTTCCGGAGATCTTATCATTCACGGCCGGCGCACCGCAGCCTCTGGGGGGGGCACGAGGCATGGTCGTCCGCAGAGAACCGCCCGAAGATGAACTCGCGGATCTCGGCAGACGCCTCGCCGAGAACCTGCCGGGCGGCGAAGGCTACGCCCAGACGATGCGGGACGAGACGCGGCGCACCGCGGACGAGCTGCGCGCGAACCCGTCTCAGATCCCCGCCGCGCTCGCGTCGACGTGCGACCTTGAACTCAACGCCCGCGACGTCTACGGCGACGGAGACCAGTCGCCGCTCGAAGATTCGCTGGACGCGTCCAACCCGAGGAACGCGCAGCGCTTGAGAGACGTGTGGTGCACGGGCGGCGACCTGAATCAGCTCCTCGCGACCGGTCGCGTGACAGCCTTCTTCAGGTACTGCTTCGCGGGCGACGCGAAGCTCGTCGGCGACTTCATCGCCGCCGCGCGCGCGGACCCCGACCCCGACGCGCTTCGCAACCTCCTGGAACGACGCGAGTCGCAGATGCACGTCTCGCCTCTCTTCGCCGTGGTGGCGGGCGCGCGGATGCGCGTCATCTTCGATGGTCGACCGCGGGACCACGTCGAGTGCGCGCGTCTCCTCGTCTCCGCGGGCGCCAACGTAAACGCGAGAGACGTCGCCGGGTACACCCCGATCGCAATGTGCACGAACGGCGTCAAGGCGAACGACGACGACGGCGACGACAGCCTGCGCGAGGCGTTGAAGATCGCGATATTGCTGGGCGAGGCGGGCGCGGACGCGAGATTGGCGAACCGATTCGCGGAGCCGCCGCTGATCGCGTGCGTGTTGGCGGGCGGGTTCATCCCGGGGATGACTATCCTGCTCGAGTTCGGCGCGGACCCGAAGCAGGAGTCGACGGGGAACGGCAACGTCTCGGCGTACGGGATGGTCTTCGGCAGCGGCCCGATGCCGATGAAAACGGCGAGGGCGCTTTTGAGCGCCGACGTGTACAAGGAGGGCGGAGTCGTGGGAAGAGACGTCCGCGTGCACGGGTTGACGTCGGCGAGCGCCAAGGCGCTCAACGGTAAGGTCGGGACCGTGCGGCGTCTCGACCCGGTGACGGGGAAGTACGAGGTATCGCTTCACGGGGAGGAAGATAGAATCATCTCGATCGCGCCGTGGAAGTTGAAACTCGCGGAGGAGATGTTCGGCTGCGTCGTTCGGTTGAAAGATTTGACGGGACGGAGCGAGTTGAACGGCAGGCGGGGGATCTGCGGGACGTACCTGCGCCACCGAGGACGGTACGAGATCGCGGTCCAGGCGACGAACGACGCGCCGGCGGAGAAGATCTCGGTCAAACCGTGTAACATCGAGCGGTTGGAGAGATTGAGTAAGATAGGGAACTGCGCGGGGTGCGGCGTCGCGGCGTCGTCGGATGAGAAGAAGCCGAAAGGGTCGAAGAAGAAGGGAGAGAGAGCGAAAGAGAGCGCGAAAGACGACGCGAGGGTAAAGCTCAGGTACTGCGGCCGGTGTTACACCGTCGTGTATTGCGGCGACGAGTGCGTGAAAGCGAACTGGAATCTTCACAAAGAAGAGTGCGCCGCGCGGTGCGCGAACCAGGCGAGGATCAATTTGCAGAGAATCAAGGAGTCCACGCCGCGAGGAATGTCGTTCTCGACTGTTAACATGCAGACCCATCAGATCGACGCGTTGAATGAATTCGGTGAGATTGTCGCGAGCAAGAACGAATCGTTCACGGTGAAGGTGCAGATTCCGTTGGTTCCACCTGGGATGGGGAGGACATTACAAAACGGCATGGGCGCCATGGTCTACGACGAAAAACGACGACTGCAGTTTCATATTCCGGCAAACCCGCCCTTCGAGAAGGAGTACCAACAAGCGGTGGAACACGTGGAGAGCAAGGGCCTCACTGCCATGGGAAGCGCGAAGGGCGTCAAGGCGTACTTTCCCGCGAGGTTGATCGACAGCGGGAAGACGATATTGATTGACTTTCACGAGGCCTTGACTCCGCCGGCGTGGTGAAAGAGTCTCGTCATAGCTACGTTTCGTTTCCATCGACACATCGACGCACCTAAAACGACAACTCGCGCGCGACGCGCCCGACCGCACTCAGCATCGCTCGAACACGCGGTACAACTGCTCGAGGCACGCGACTTGCAGTATCCCGCCGCCCGTCGCGAGCGCCGCGGACGGCCGGAGGTGACGCATCATCCCGGGAAACAACACGAGCCTCCACGCGCGCGTATCGTCCGTCTCCTCGACGCCGTCCATCTTCTCCCTCTCCCTCTCCCTCGCCGCGTCGACGAGCTCCGCGTCGTTCGCCCGCGCGTTGTTCGCGTCGTCCACCGCGGCGTTCTCGTCGCCGTCGCCGTTGCCGTCGTCGTCGTCGCCGCCGCCGCCGCCGCCGTAAAATTCCGCAAGCGCCGCCGCGACGGTTTTAAAACACGCCTTCTCTTCCTTCCAGTCCACCTCGTGCGCGAGGCTCAGGATGAACTCCGGGACGCGCGTCACGTCCGGGGTGTGACCTTCGAGGAGCACGGGCAGACCCACTAACGTCTTCGCGTCCTCGTCGATGTCCACGCTGAAGTACTCGCGAAGCATCGGCGCCTTCTCGACGAGAAGCGCGGCGACCGCGTTCGCCGCCGCGGCCTCGTCGCCGGCGCTCGCACCCTCGCCATCGTCCTTCTCCGCCTCGAGTGCCATTCGCACCATCTCCGCGAGCGGCGCGGGGCTGGATAACGCACGCCTAGGGTGCGTTCCGAACCGAGCGATCGCGCGCTGGTAGAAAAACTCCCGCGCCATCCTCCGCGCGCGGACTAAGAACAGCTTCGTCCCGTGCTGCACCAGCCACAGCGCCTTGTTCGCGTCCGCGGGACCGACCAGGGTGAGTTTCCTGACGACCGCGGTGAGCCCCTCGTGCGCGCTCGCGGCGATATCGCGCCAGAGCTCGCGCACGGACGTGAGCTCGGTCGTTTGCCCGTCGGGAATCGCGCGCGCCGCCGCCGCCGCCGCCGCCTCCGCTCGCGCCTCCGCGCGCGCGGCGTCAATCTCTTCCTCCTCCTCTTCGCCCCTCAACGCGCGCTCTTCGTCGTCGAGCTCCATTCCGGGCGCGCCGCCGGCGCTCGCGTTCACGTCGCCGAACCTGCGCTCGCGCGCGCTCCGCCTGGCCTCGTCCAACCGCGCGGCCGCATCCGCGCCGGCGGCGGCGCCCGCGGCGGCGTCGCGGGTGACGAAAGCCTCCATGCTGCCAGCCGCGAGCCGCGCGTCCGTCCTCACGAGCTTGCGCGGCTCGTACGCGGGCTTGTCCCTCGTCCCGGTCTTCGCGCGTTTACCGCCGCCCTCGCCGTCGGCGTCGTCGTCGTCGCGGTCGTTCGGACGCCGCGCCCCGGGCAGGAGCGTTTGCGTTTGCGTTTGCGTGTGCGCCGCCGCCGCGGCGTCGTCGACGCCCTCCCCCCCTCCGACCACGGTCCCCACGCTGAACGTCCTCGACGCGTTCGCCCCCCTCAAAACCCCCTCCACCGCCCTCTGCACCTCGTCGATGAGCTCGTCCTGATGCAGGAAGTGCACCTCGCGTTTCGTCGGATGCACGTTGACGTCCACCGCCCTCGGCGGCAGCGTCAACGCCGCGTACACGAACGGTTTCTCCGCCTTTGGCAGGACCGCGGCGTACACAGCCTCGATCGCGCGCTTCAGCCCCGCGCACTCGACGAGACGGTCGTTGATGAAGAGCACGAACGTGGACTTTTTCGAGTGGTAGCTCGAGCTCGAGATCAGCGCGTCGAGCGCGAATCGAAGACCGCCGGCGCCGGCGCCTGGCATGCCGACGTTCAAACGCAGCGGCGTGAGCTCCTTCGCGACCGCGGCGCCGTACACCGCGCGCAGACGGGCCACGCGCTCGGTCGCGACCGGACAGTGCAGCGCCGGTCTCGCCTCGCCGAGCTTTCGAATCACGAACGACGTCGCCGTCCGCGACGACGCGTACCGCTGGACGACGTCCACGATCCTGTTGTACTCCTCCGTCGGCGATCGCAGCGCTTTCCTTCGCGTCGGGACGTTGTAGAACAAGTTCTCGACCGCGATCGTCGTGCCCTTCACGCCCGCGCACGGCATCGCGGCGCCGTTCTCGAGGACGCCGTCGCGGTACGACGCCTTCAGCGCGTGCGGCGCGTCTTTCGTCATCGTCGTCACCGTGAGGTTGGCCACGAACGACATGGACGCGAGCGCCTCGCCTCGAAACCCGAACGTCGCGACCTCGTTCAGGTCCTCGAACGTCGCGAGCTTCGACGTCGTGTGCCGCTCGCACAGGATGGCGAGGTCGTTCTCGCGGATGCCGACGCCGTCGTCCGTGACCTGAAGGAGCTTGCATCCGCCGTCCTTGACGGTGACCGTGATCGCGGTCGCGCCCGCGTCGAGCGCGTTCTCCAGGAGCTCCTTGAGCGCGGAGGACGGGCGGTGGATGACCTCGCCCGCGGCGACGCGGTTGACGACGTCCTCCGCGAGGCGTCGGATCGGGCGCGGTTCGTCCGCGGGCGCCATCGTGATCGGCAGCGCGCCTCGATCTGGCCGCGGCTGGCGCGCGAGATTCGAATCTCGCGCGTGCAGTGGTTGTCGCTGTCGTCGCGCTGACATGACAGGACCCAGAGTTGGACTCGCAATTCCTCCCCTATCCCGACGTCGGGCACGGCGCCGGGCACTGACGGCCGCGCGACCCGAGCGAGTGCGCGAGGATGTCGTTCGCGTCATCGCGCGCTCCGTGCACCGCGCGATTCACTCCGGCGTCGTCGTCGTCGTCGTCGTCGTCTTCGCTTCCGCGGCGTCGCTTCGTCGCCGCGTGGCTAACCCCGAATCGCGGACGATTCCTCGGCCGATTCCTCGGCGCGTCCGCCGCCGCGACCGGCTCGCCGGCCGCGGAGTCGCCGACGACGCCGACGACGCCGAAAACCACCGACGCCGCGCCCATCGCGAGAAACATCGGCGGGTGGAGAGACAACGCGTTCGAGACGTTCTGCGACGACGCGCTCGCGGACCCGCGCGCGCGCTCGGGCCTCCGCGCGATCGAAACGCGGCACCCGGAGCTCGACGCCGCCGTCCTCCTCCTCGGGTTCTGGCTCGCGACGCACGAGGACGCGGCGATGCGACGCGCGATGACGCGCGCGCAGCTTCGGAACGCGACGAAGATCTCCGAGCGATGGCGCTGGCGCGTCGGCGAGAGCCTGAGTCGCGCGGAGGCGAGCCTGCGGGGGGAGGACCTGCGCGATTCCGCGCCCGCGATGGAGCTCGCGCGCGCGGTGCGAGACGTCGCGAACGAGACGGCGCGCGTGGAACGCGCGGCGCTGTGCGAGATGGCGACGTCGGACGCGTGGTGGGGCAAAGAGCCGGAGAAGGATACCGACGGCGACAAAAGCGAGCTCGAGCTCGAGGTGACGGGTCTGGGCGTCGTGCGCGGCGCGTCCGCGGTCGCGTGTCTCAACGCGCGGTCGTACGCGGAATACCTCGGCTGGGACCTCAAGCGCGACGACTGGCGCGCGCTCAGGGGCGTCTTCGTCGGGTGCCTCCGCGCGCGCGGGCGCGTCGCCGCGGACGACGTGGACATCGTGGGTGCCAACTCGGGGGGTGCCAACTCGGGGGGTGCCGAGGACGACGACGACGTCGCGCTGACGAACGCGGGGTGGCGCGTCGTCAGAGGCGCGATCGACCCGCGGATGGTTTCCCCGCGGCGGATGGAGCAAAAGGCGGCCAACGCGCGGTACCTCGACGCGCGCCGGACGCTCGCGGCGGAGACCAAGCGATGGAAGGCGACGTGCGAGGACTACAAGAGGGCGCGGAGGATCGTGAAAGCGGCGAGGCACGAAGTGCACAAGTCCAGGAGAGCCGTGCGCGTGGAGTATCGCTGACGCGACGCCGCGGACCGGTCTCGTCCCGTCGCGGAAGACGAGGAGGCTGAAAAAATAAGGTTAACCTTATGATAGTTTGAGACGACTTGAGAACTCACTGCACTCGACCCGCGCGCGCGCCTCACTCCCGTCGCTCCCGTCATGCGCTCCTCGCCGTGCCCTCCCGACCCGACGAAACCTCCCGCGCCCGAGCCCGATCCCGACGCCGCGCTGCGCTTGCTGTCGTGGACGCAAGACAGCGAGAGCGCCTTCGTGCGCGTGCGCGTCCCGAGAGGCACGCGCGCGAGAGAGGTTCTCGTCGACGCGACGCCGTCCTCGCTTCGCGTGCGCCTCGACTGGCTCCCCGAGAGCGAGGCGTTCGGAGGCGCGCTCCGCGAGACGATCGTCGCGTCCGAGACGCTGTGGACGCTCGAGACGGACGGCACGGAGACGCTCGTGAGCGTCGTGCTGCAGAAGACGGAGCGCGACGTCGAGCAGCGCGCGTGGCGCGGGCTCTTCGAGAACGACGAGGAGAAGAGCCTTCAGGAGGTGCTCTTGGAGCTGACAAACGCGGACGAGAGGTCGCCCGCGCACTCCGCGCTGACGCACGAGACGCAGCACGCGATCGAGGAGATGCGCGAGCGTCGGTATCAGATGGGATGCGGCGAGTTTAACCCGGACGAGGGGTTCGACGACTTCAGGTTGGTGATAAAGAACTGACAGGACGGGGATAACTGAAGGACGACTGGACGGGGCGAGGAGTACAGCTTATCATAACAGCTTGCGCTCGCGTTCTATTGGTATGGCGTCACGAGAGAACGTCTGTCTGGTCGTTCGTCGCGCTCGCTACGGTTTCGGCGCGCACGGCGGGTGCGTCGGGCACGGCGTCGATTTCGTCTCGCACGCCGGGCACGCGTCGCACGGCGCGCACTGCCCCTCTTTCGCGCCTCCCGCCGCCGCCGCCGCCGTCGCGTTTTTCCCGGAATCGCCGCCGCCGCCGCCGCCGCAGTCGGGCGCGTCCTCGCACGGCGTCTCGCACTTCTCGCACGCCGGGCACGGGTCGCAGTGCACCGCGGCGTCGCCGTCGTCGTCGTCCACGAGCTTCTTCTTGCCGGTGTCCTTCGGTCGGCGCGGCATCGCCGTCGTCGCCGCCTCCATCGCCGTCGTCACCATGCGCATCTCCATGGGCTTGGTCCGTTCGAGAAGTTTCGCGTCCTCCGCCGCCTCGGTCGCGTTCGCCGGCGCCTCGGTCGCGTTCGCCGGCGCGTCCTCCTCCTTCGTCGTCGTCGTCGTCGTCGTCTTCGTCTTCGTCTTCTCTTCCGTCGCCGCCGCCTTCGTCGCCGCGTCGCCCTCTTTCTTCGCCTCCTCCGCCGCGGCCGCGGCCGCGACGGGCGCGGGCGCGTCGCACGCCGGGCAGCTCGGACACGCCTCCGCCTTCGCCGCGTTCGCTCCGCCCGTCGTCGTCGTCGTCGTCGTCGTCGTCGCGTCCGCGGCGCGATCCTTCGGCGGCGGGCACTTCGGGCACTCCGCGCGCTCGCCCGATCGCGGGCACGCGCCGACGTGAACGCCCAACCTCTTCGCCTTGGCCTCCTCCGCGAGCTGCTCCTTCCCGGCTCTGCCGACGCGAACGACGCGATCGGCGACGCACCGATCGTATCCGCCGCGGCTCGCGCGCTGACGGACGAACAGCAGCGACGCGATCCACAGCGCGGCGAGGAAGACGCGCGAGGCCCACTTCCGAAGAAGCGGGCGCTCGCGTCGCGTCGCGGGGGCGTCGATCGGGCCGGCCATGGCGCGCGCTCGACACTGCGGCGGTGGAAGATGGACGTCGCGACGGACGCGGCGAGGCGAAGACGGATACTTCGCGGGCGCGTCATCGAAAACTAGGGCATTTGAACGGCGGGGAGCGCGAGCGCGTCACAACGAAGGACGCCGGCGGGCGGGCACCGGTCGATGCCGCCGCGTCGCGCTTCCGCGCCGGCGGGCGCGGTCCCGATGGAGACGTCCGCGCCTCCGTCGTCGTCGTCCCTCCTCGACGGCGACGGCGCGAGGCGATGGATCCCGGACGTGCGAAGGCAGCACCTCGATCTCACGACCGGGGTGACGTCCCACGGCGGGTACGTCGACGGCGTCGCGACGATCCACTGCCGGCCGCCGAGCGCGCCGCACGTCGAGGACGCGCGGACGATCACGCTGCACGCGCACGAGCTGTGCGTGCGACGCGTCGTCATCGACGGCGCGCCGGGGCGCGTGATCCGACGCGGGCGGACGATAGTCGAGCTCGACGGGAGCGAGACCCCCGCGACCGCCCCCGCCGCGGGCGCGGCGAGCGCGTCCTCCGCGGGCGCGTCGATCCTAGCGGCGGCCGCGGACGCGGCGCGGAGGGACGCGCGCGACGCGGACGCGGGCGACGGCGACGAGCTCGTCATCGCGAGGATGGACGGTGGGGTCATCGCGCGCGGCGGCGGCGGCGGCGGCGGCGGCGGCGGCAGCGGCGGCGGCGGCGCGGACGCGGACGCTCCCGACGTCGTCGTCGTCGTGTGGTACGCCGCCGGGCCCGCGGTGGGCCGCCCCGGGGGACCGAGAGGGGTGATACCATCCGCGCGGGGCGACCTCGCGTCGCCGCCGACGCCGGTGGTTCCGCCGGGAGCGTCGAACCCGGCCACCGTCGACGACGAGAAAGCAGAAGCCGTCGACGACGACGACGACGGCTGGCCGCCCCCCGGCGCCGGCGGCGTCGCGTCCTACGTCGACCCCGACGAGGACGGCCTGCGATACGTCGTCACCCCCGGCCCCGCGCTTCGCCCGGCGGCGTGGTTCCCGTGCGTGGACGACCCGTCGCGGTTGGTGCACTTTAGCGTCGCGGTCGCGTGCGACGACGACGTCGTCGCCGTCGCCCCCGGGGTGCTCACGAAGCGCGAACGCATCGAACGGCGCGGGTACCACTTCCCGAGCGACGAAGAGGAGGCGGACGAGGAAGCGAACGGCGTGACGAAGCTCCGACGGTTCGTCTTCGCGAGCGGCGGCGTCCCCGTGCAAGCGCATCAGATGACGATCGCGGTCGGGACCTTCGCGCGGAAAAAAGTCCCCGCGTCGGCGGCGCACGTCGCCTCGGCGGGGTTCGCCTTCGCCGCGGTCGCCGCCGCGGAGGAGGAAGTCGAGAAGGAAGAAGAGATCAAGAAGAGAGGCATCTCGGCCGCCCAGGACCAGGACGACGACGAGAAAGAGAACGACGCCGGGAAAGCGACCGCGCACTCGAACACGCACTCGCTCCTCGCGCCGCCGGCGTTCGACGCGGAGCTTCGATCGGCGGCGTCCGCGACGACCGCGGTGCTCGCGTCGTTCGAGGAATACCTCGGGCGCCCGTTCCCGTACCCCGGCGGACTCGCGTTCGCGTTCGTCCCCCCCGAGTGCATGCCCAACGCCGGCGTCGCGTTCGTCGGCGCGGGAGTGACGATCATGACCACGGACGCGCTCGGACATCCGCTCAGCGCGACGGACCTCGCGGCGTCGAGGACGGCGCTCGCGGAGTGCGCCGCGCGGCAGCTCTTCGGGGGTTTCTTGGAGCCTCGGGAGGACACCGACGCGTGGCTCGCGGAAGCGCTCGCCGCGCACCTCGCGGGGAAGTGCTACGTGTCGACGCTCATGGGCGCGGACGAGATGCGGTACAGGAGAGCGAAGGAGCTCGAGGCGATTCTTCGCGCGGATGACGGATGCGCGATGCCGCCGATAAGTTCGAAAGAAGCGCGCGTGTGGCGCGGGGGACGGCACGCCGGCGGCGCGTCCGCGGCGGAGATGCGCGCGAGGAAAGAAGCGGGCCTTCGCGCGGAGCGCGCGAAGACAGGAGGGGGTAAGGCGGCCGAAGGGGAGGAGGACGTCCTTTCCGCCGTCGAGCGGGACGCGCCGCCGGCGTCGAAAGCGGCGCGACCGCTCCCGCCGGACGTCGACCGGCTCGTGCGGTCGAAGGCGATCGCGGTGATCGGGATGCTCGAGCGGAGGCTCGGGGACGAGGGTCTTCGAAAGGTCATGAGGAAGCTCGCGTCGTTGCAGTGCAAGGCGATCGGCGCGGAGGCGCTGCAAGAGACGGCGGCGGCTGCGGCGAAGGCGGCGAAGGCGGCGCGGGAAAAAGCCACCGCGGCGGCTGCCGCCGCGCGCGCGACCGAGAGCACGGACGAGGCTGCGACCGCGGCGCTCGCGGAGAAGGCGACCGCGGCGGCGAAGGAGCAGCTGCAGAAGGATCACGAGGAAGCCGCGGCGTACCACGCGCTCGCGGAGTCCCCCGCGCGGTTCTTGCGTCAGAGCGTGTTTCTCACGTCGTGCCGCCAAAACGCGACAATGACGAAGCAAGAGATGGCCGCGTTCACCGCGCGGTGGATCGAAGGCTGCGGGTGCCCGCGACTCACGGTCGGGTACACGTTCCGTAAATCGCGCCGGCAGGAGCTCCTGTTCGCGATCAAGCTCGACGGCTGCCGCGCCGCGGCGGCGGCGGACAAGATTGCGTTTCGAAAAAACCCGAAAATCTCCGTCACCGTGCGCGTGCAAGAGACGGACTTGCCGCCGTCCGATCACGCCGTCTCCCTCAGCGCGCACGACCGCGCGTACTGCTTGATGCCGCTGCAGCTCGTCACGAAGCCGAAGGACCGACGCACGATCGCGCGGCAGCAGCAGGCGGCGCTGGATCGTCAAGCGCGCGCGCGCGAGACGGGGAATCAAAACCCAGACGACCTCGACGCCGCCGCCGCCGCGGAAGTGCTCCAGTGGGAATGCCCGGTGAACTGGGTCCGGATCGACCCGGAGGGGGAATGGCTCGCGGAGGTTCGAGTCCCGATCGAGCAGATCGGTCTCGAGGGGATGATCACCGCGCAGTTGAGGAAGGAACGCCCCGCGGACGTCGGCGCGCAACTCCACGCCATCGCCTACTTACGCGCGCGCGCGGAGGCGGGGTCCACGTCCGCGGTGAACGCGCTGCTGCACTGCGTCGAGGACGCGAAGACGTTCTGCCGCGTCCGCGCGGACGCGGCCAAGGCGTTGGGCGCGTGCGCGTGCGACGACACGCAGCGATCGAACCTCGCGATGACGTCCGTGATGCGGACGTACCGGAAACGCCGATGCGACCCGGAGACCGGCCTCCCCGCGCCGACGGATCTTCGAAACTACGCGGACGCGCTCGTGGACGAGGGGCTCGTCGCCGCGCTCGGCCTGCCGCGCGTCCCCGCGAGAGAAGCCGCCGCGAACGACATGGTGGACTACACCACCCCGAGCGAGTGCGTCGATTTGCTCGTCGACATGCTGAACAACCTCGAGAGCGACGGGGACCCGCACGACATGTCGTCGCTCGTCGCGACCGCTCTGCGCGCGCTCGGCGCGGCGTCGCTGGAAAAGACGGACGCGCTCCAGAGCTCGTTGGACGCCATCTCGAGGTGGCTGACGAAGGACGTCAACATCTGCGGCGTCGGCGGGCGGACGCACGCGGGCGGACGCCGCGTCACGACGGCGGCGTTGGAGGCGCTGAGAGCCGTCGCGACGCGCCTGCCGTCGCTCGCGCGCGTCGTCGCCGTCGAACGCGACGCGAGAGCCGACGCGAGAGCCGCGTCGAAGAAGACGCTGAGGGACGCGGCGAGCCTTCGCCGCGGGGTGTCCGCCGCGCTCGCGCGGTGCCAGGAGGCGATCGACGCCGCGTCGAAGGACGCTTGCCAGGCGGTGCGAAGAGCCGGTGCCGCGCTCGCGTTCGACGTCGAGATGAAGCACGGCAGCGTCGCCGGCGCCGCGCGCGCGCTCGCGAACAGCGTGCTGCGGTGTAAGGTGGAGCACGGCGCCGCCGCGAAAGCGACGTTGCTGTGGGACGCGCGCGCGCGGATGGTGGACATCGAGACCGCCGCGAAGGTGTTCGCGCTGTTAGAGGCGGAGGGTCCCGCGGCGGCGTCGCGCGTCGAGGCGGCGACCGCGAACGCTCCCGCGCCCATGGACGCCGACGGCGACGTTGACGTCGCGGCGGCGCCGACGATGCCGCCGGGCGTGTCGGGAGAGGACGAGGTGATCGCGGACGGGTATCATCTTCTGAGATGGTCGCTGTCGTCGCTCAATCGAGCGGCGCGGCGCGGCGGCGCGGAGGTGGCCGCCGCCGCGACGGCGTTGCTCCATGTCGTCGCCGGGCGCGACGGGCGCGCGGACGAGAAGGACGCGTTGGGGTATAAACTTCGCGAGGAAGAGGTCAACGCGACGCTCGCGGGGATGGGGGACGCCGGCGGTCCTTCCGCGGTGGCCGCGGGCGGCGGTGACGCCGTCGACGCGGAGGAGGAAAAGGAGCGGGCGGAGCGAAAGCTGCGGAAAGCGCAGCGCGCGCGCGAAAAAGCGGAGAAGGAAGAACGCCGCGCGACGAAGCGCAAGGCGAAGGAAGCGCGCCACGCGGCGAGAGCCGCGGAGGAAGCCGCGGAGCGCGCGGCGCAGGGGCTCCCGCCGCGCGGTCAGGGCGCCGCGGAGGATTCCGAGGCGCTGGACGACTCGCAGATGCCGGAGCCGAGCGGCGTGTCCAAGGGCGTCAGCGACGGCGGCACCGTCATCACGGGCGCGACCGGGTTGACCGGGACGGGGACCGGCGCGGCGACCGGGACTGGGACGGGGACTGGAGCGGCGACGGGGACGACGTCCGCGATGACCGGCGGCGCCTCGGAGGACGCCGCGGCGGTGACGAAGCCGGAGCCCGGGGTGGAGGCGTCCGCGTTGTCTACGGAGGCGCCTCCCGTCTCCGAGGCGGCGGTCGCGGCGCCGGCGGCGGCGCCGGTCGTCGCGCCGGTCGCCCCCGACGCCCCCGTCGCTCCTTCTGAGCCTCCCTCCCAGGCGGTCGGGGAGAAGCGCGCGCGGTCTCCCGACGCGGTCGCGCCCGCGGCGACGACGCCGCTCCCGGAGCAACCGGCGAAGAAGCCGCGTCTGACGTTTTCGTTTGGCGCGAAAAAAGTCGCGGCGGCGGAGCCCGCGCCCGCGCCCGCGCCCGTTCCTCCCGCCGAGGCCGACCCCGCGGAGAAGAAGGTCAAGAAGGAGAAGAAAGAGAAGAAAGAGAAAAAAGAGAAGAAGGAGAAGAAGGAGAAGAAGGAGAAGACCGAGGCGTGATGACGACGGTCATGTTCCGCGCTCTTTTTTCAGTCTCTGTCGCGTGTCATCAGACAAAAGTAGCCACACAACGCGAGTCTCTCACTCCCCCGCTTTCCTCTTGTATCCCACGAGCGGATTCGTTCCGTCCTTGTGCGCCTTATACGCCACCGCGAGCTTCTCGATGCACTCCTTGGACGCGACCGCGTGATCCACTATCGGCGGCGGGTAGTCGACGCCGATGACGCACCCCGCTTTTTTCTGGACATCCGCGGGCGCCGTCCACGGCTCGTAGATGTATTTCGCCGGCATGTCCTTCAGCACCGGAAGGTACTTGCGTATGAACGTCCCGTCCTTGTCGTACTTCTTCCCGAACGACACCGGGCCGTACACGCGAAAGTACTGATAGAAAAAGCACGAGCACGAGAGCCACATCCAGTTCCCGTAATTCAACGCCGGGTCCGCGTCGACGAGATCGCGGTCGAACACCTTCGCGCCCGCTTCCCAGTGCACGAAAAGGTCGCCTCTGGTTAAGAAACACGCGACCGCGTGTCTCGCGAGGTGATGCAACCAACCTTCCTGTCGAAGCTGATGCATGCACGCGTCGATCCACGGGAACCCGGTCCTGCCTTCCTCCCACGCGGCGAGTCTCTCTTCGTCCCACGTCCACGGGATTTGGCGACAGATCGGGTTGCCTTCCATCTTGTGATAGTTCGGCGTCCCGAACGCGGCGAGGTAGTAAAACTCGCGCCACAGAAGCTGTCCTTCGAGGCTCACCGGTGGCGCGGAGTGCTTTCCTTTCGCGTCGTTCAGAACGTCCTTCAGCTCGTGGTAAAACGTCCGCGGGGAGACGCAGCCGAATTTGAGGTACGGGGACAGCGCCGTCGTGGACGGCGCGAGAAACGCCTCCGCACCGACCGTTTTCGACTTTGACGCTTTGGACGCCGCCTCAAACGGGTTGGCCGGCTTCTGCGTCTTCCCGTCCGCGCCGACGACCGCCCACAGCGACGTCGGGCTCGTCATCGGCTTCTGAAACTCCGCGATCCACGTTTTCCGCGACAGCATCCTCCGCAGGCGGTCGAGGCCCTCCGTCTCGCCGCCCCTCGCGGGGAACCCCTCGTCGTCGGGCAGCTCCGGGTATCCCAACTCCTCGAGCGTCGGGACGCCGACCTCCGCGGACGACACGACGTCCTCGATCATCGCGACGAGCTCCACGTGCGATTTCCCGTCCGGCGACCCGGGCATCGACGCCGGCGGCGGCGGCGCCGGTTTCGCAACCGCGCCGCACGAGCCCGCGATTTTCAGAAAACTCGCGTAGCTCGTCGGCGGCGCGCCTTTCGGGCACTTGGAGAGCAAGCGCTCCATGTCGTACAGCGTGTGCGACGCGAACGTCTTCACCTCCGCGCCCACGCGCTTCGCGGCGTCGCGCACGGCCGCGTCGCGCGCGGACGCGTACGGCTCCGTGTCGACCTCGTGCGTCAACCGGTCGCACCCCCACGCTCTCAGCGCCGCGGGCACCACCGCCTTCGGGTCGCCTCGCAGGACGAGGAGACTCGACCCGCGCGCGCGCAGCGACGCGTCGAGGTCCGTCAGCGACTGCAGGAGGAATCGCACGCGGTTCGCGCCGACGCGCGACGGCGTCAGGAACCACGGGTCCAACACGAAGATGGGCTGCACCGCGGTCGCGTCCGCGCACGCGTCGACGAGCGCGGGATTGTCGTGGACGCGCAAGCCTTTGCGGAACCAGTGGATCGACCGCGTCGTCTTGTCTTCCCCCCCCATCGCGGCGGTCGCGCGCGACGACGACGCCGTCGCCGGTTCCGAGGACGCGTCCGCGGAGGAGACGCCTCGCGCGAGGACGACGACGACGGACGGGGGACGACGAGGACGACGAGAGAGAGATCTCGGGACGACGTCGGCGAAAAAAGTCGCCGGGACGAGGCCGACGCGATGACGCGCGCGCGCGAACGGCGCCGCGAGCCTCCGCGAGGACGCGAGCAACGACGACGCCACCGTCGCTTCGAAGGTAGGAGACGCGCGAGCGTCCTCTCGCGACGAGGTCGGCGCGACGACGAGCGCGCGCGGCGCGAGGTGGTGTGCGGGCGTCGACGTGTCGCTCTCTCGAAGATGCAGCAGCGGAGAGCGAGCAGAAAAAGCGCTCGACATTATTCACTTTTCCGCGCGCCCCGCGCGCGCGTCGACGGCGCCCCGCCGCCATGGGTTCCGGGCGCGACAAGCGCAAGAAAGCGGCGAAACGATCCGGCGGCGACGCGTCCGGCGGTACGAGCGGCTCGTCCAAGACGGACCGGAAGACGGACAAGAACGCGGCCAAGCTCGAGCGCAGGATGGATCGCGCGGGGAAGGAGGACGACATCGACGCGCTGCTGGCGAACATCAAGCTCTTGGACGCGAAGACGACCGCGGTGCACATCACGGAGAACGCGCCCAAGCCGAGCGCGCGGTGTAACTGCTCGTTCACGGCGACGCTCGCGCAGAAACCCGCGGAGATCGTGATGTACGGCGGCGAGGTCGTGGACTCGGGAGGGAAGACGCGCGTCTTTAGCGATCTGTACCGATACGACGTGGAGAAGAATCGATTCGCGCGCGTCGTCGCGCCGAACGCGCCGCCGCCGAGGAGCGCGCACCAAGCGGTCGCGCACGGGGGATACGTGTACGTCCACGGCGGCGAGTTCACGTCGTCGAACCAGGAGAAGTTCTATCACTACCGCGATCTGTGGCGGTTCGAGCTCGAGACGAACGCGTGGGAGTCGCTCCCTTCCAAGACGGGTCCGAGCGCGCGAAGCGGCCACCGCATGATCGTCCACCCGAACGGCAAGTCGCTCCTGATGTTCGGCGGCTTCTACGACACCGGGAACGAGATTCGGTACTACAACGACGTCTGGGAGCTCGCGCTCGAGAGCAAGACGTGGCACCTTCGATGCGGCGGCGGCGGCGGCGGCGCGGCGGCGCTCGAGGGGCCGTCCCCTCGAAGCGCGGCGCACGTCTCGGGTGCGTTCACTGATCAAACGTTTTTCACCCTTCGCTCGGTTTCAACACTTGATCGCATCTCCTTTCAACTGACCGATGAACATTTCGACCCTCAGCGCACGGGGACCGCATGTTCGTCTACGGCGGGTACTGCAAACACGCGGGCGACGGCGATGGCGACGACGGCGACGTGGAGAAAGGGCAGACGTACTCGGATCTGTGGTCGCTGAGTTTGAAGACGTGGAAGTGGACGCGAGAGAAGAAGCAAGGGCTCGCGCCGGGACCGCGCGCGGGGGCGACGTCGGCGGTGCATCACGCGAAGAAGCGGTCGGTGCTCTTCGGCGGCGTCGTCGACCACGAGATACGAAAGGGCGAGGTCATCGTCTCCGAGTTTTTCAGCGACTCGTACGCGATGAGCGTCGAGAGCGGGCGATGGTACCCGGTGACGCTGTACGCGGACAAAGACGATAAGAAGGGCGAGACCCCCTCCGCGGGTCCGTCGACGGGGAAGGAGGAAGCCGAGAAGGTGGCGCGCGGCGAGAGCGTCAACGCGAACTTCAACGTCAGGGATAACCAAGCGCGCGCGGCGATTAAGATACAGGCGCACTATCGCGGCTACGCGGTGAGAAAGGCGTACAAGCTGTATCGCGTCGGCGGGCAAGTCAGCGAATTGCTGTACTCCCCGGGGAGCGGCGAGGCGGCGCCGAAGACGGCGCCGCGGCCGCGCGGGAGGATGAACGCCGCCGTGGCGTGCCGCGGGAACACGATGTATCTCTTCGGCGGCGCCGTGGAGATTGGCGACGCCGAAGTCGCGCTGGACGACGTGTGGGCGTTAGAGCTCACGCAGCGACCGAAGTGGAGGCAAATCTCTGGGCTGTCCGAGGACGTCGCCGCCGCCGTCGTCGGCGACGGGCACGTCTCCTCGGACGACGACGAAGAAGACGGCGACGGCGACGGCGACGGCGACGGCGACGATGGAAGAGAATAGACGATAGACGAGAAGGAAGGTCGACAACGCGTCGCGCGTTGTTCGTTAAGAATAATACAGCTACCTACTAGAGCTACACGACTACTCGCACGCCGCGTCGTCGCCTACTACCTTAGGGCTACCCGTCGTGGCTGCCGCTCGCGTCGTACGGGCGTCTGACGACCTCCCCCGCCGCGTCGTCGAAGCTGCGCAACGACGGCTCCGCGACGTCGAGCGGCACGAACGAGTCCCTGTACGTGCTGGTCTGCGTCGAGACCCTCCACGGCTCCGCCTCCACGTTTTGAATGTTCCACCGCGGGTCTTTCTTCTGCGTCGGCGCGAACGCGCCGGCGCCGTCGTCGTCGTCGTCGTCGTCGTCGTCCTCCGCCGGCGCGTCCGGGTCGAAAAACGTCAGCTTCTCCAGTCCCAGCAACCCATCCATCGCCTCCGGCTCTTTCCTCGGGTCGTCCCTCGACACGCGCACGTTGAACGCCCAGCTCCCGCCGTTCGACAGCGCCGCCTCTTCCGGGGACACGACGCGCCCCGTCAGCGGCGTCGTCGACCCGTCGGAGGCACGGCAGCGATTGTCCAGTCGCACGGTGACGCGCACGCCAACCTTGACGTGCTTATCGAGCTCGAGGTCGGACAGGAGCCCGACGTTCGCGCGCGTCGATTTGGACGCGCCGTTCGCGGCGGCGACGACGATGCCCTCTCTGTACTCGCTCACGTCGTGAATTCGCAGGTGGTGCCTCGCGCCCTTGAGGACGCCGCCGCGCGGGAGCGAGCCGACAAGCGCGAGGTCCGGATGGCGCGCGAGGAGCGCGTTGCGAAGGTACGGCGGCGTGTCCACGTACTCGAGGACGCGCGCGATCATCACCGCGGGGCGGTTCGCCGCGTGCGAGGGCGGGCCGGAGTAGTGCCCGTCGTTCTTCGCGACGGATTCCTTGACGCCTGTTTGCGACGAGGAAGGAAGGCGCGGGGGAAGAGGCGAAGGACGTGAGGACGGGACGAGGAGGGGAAGAGGTGGAGGACGCGACGAGAAGACGATCGCCAGTGCAGCGCGGTAATCGCGGTCAATCACGAATCGGGAACGCACCGCCGTAGACGACGACCTCGTTCGCTTTGACTTTGATCGCCGCGCACGCGGCGCGCCACGCGAGGTGCGTGACCTCCGCGAGCGATGTCGCGGAGTTCGCGACCGCGGCGTCGACCGCGAGGATCATGATGCGGGCGGGTGCGCGCGGCGAAGTGGGGCGCCGAAATTTGGAAATCCTTTTTTGTTGTTTTTGGCGCGCTTTTCTTTTGCGACGCCATCGCATCGCCACCTAAGAGCTACGAGTATGATGACTACACCGCCGCCGCTACGTCGTCGTCGCCGCCTGTCGCCGCCGCGATTTACGCGCGCAGCATCCCTCAAACATCCCCGCCCACCCCTCGTGCATCGCCCGGCTCCAAGAATTCGCGAGCACGTCGTGCGACTCCCTGAGCACTCTCCTCGCCTCGTCCCGGTCTTCGCCCGCGACTTCGTAGTCTAACATCGCCTGCAGCGTGTTGAACGACGTCCTCAGAGCGTCCGCGTCCATCTCCCGACCCTCGCGCGCGGTCACGTCCAAGACCGCGTAGTGGTCGCCCCGGCACGCGAGTATTCGCGTCGTCTCGTACGTGTCGTCGTCGCCCAGCGTCCGCGGGGACGAGGTCCCGGACCGCGCGCTCGGCCATCCCGAGCTCGCGTGGCTCTTGGCGCTCCTCGACGGGGAAGGCTTCGGCTGCGCGGGCGTGGACGGCGTCGTCGCTCGCGGGTAGCGGAGACTCGCGACGCGCGCGGCCATCGCGTCGTCGTCCACCGCGTCCTCGTCGACCGGCGCGGGCGGGTCTAGCGCGCGCGGCGAGCGCGCGACGTCGAGTGTGCCTACTTTTCGATCTTTTTGAGTTGAATGGTTTCGGCGAGTGGAAATTTCCATCGCGTTCTGTTCGCGATCGCGTCGCGTCGTCGTCTCGTCTCGTCTCGTCTTCGTCTCGCGCTTCCCGCCTCGGCGTCCCACCGCCTCGAACGCGTCGCGCGTCACGTCGTCGTTCTTCTCTATTCCTCCTCTTCTCTATTCCGTCGCGTCCTTCGCGCCGCGCCGCGCGCCATCGTCCGTCGCGTCACACGCTTCGATCCTCGGGCGCGACGTACGTCAGCCGCAGAGGTGCGTTCTACGAAGGTATACACTGGTTCCCATACGACCCCGTCGGCGTGGTGAACGCCGATCCTTAAGGACTTTTGCCGGCGCATCTCTCCGCCCACCCCACGCTTTCAATCCCCGCCCTCGATGCCTTTCAGCGCCAACTGACGCCTTTGAACTCCACCCCGACATTCGCTTGTATAGAACGGCCCTCACGTCGCGTCACACGCTTCGATCCTCGGGCGCGACGTATTTCAGCCGCAGATACTCGAACACGTCCGCCTCGTCGTCGATCTCCGCGTCCGTCACCTTCGACGCCGCGTTCGACGTCTCGCGAAAAATACCCTTATCGTTCAAGGACAGCCCGAACCTCCGCTTCGCCCAGTATCTCATGCTCCGGTTGAAGTACCCGCTGCCGGTGAAGTACAGCAACGCGAACGGAAGCTCCTCGGGGGCGTACACCTTGACGTCGATCCGCCGGTGCGTCCGCGCGGGTTCGACGGGGACTACGCCCATGCCGCCGCCGCCGTCGGCGTCGGCATCAGCGCGCGCGAGCTGTAACGAGGCGGCGTCCTCAGAAGGTAACAACGCGACGCCCATGTACGAGTCCTTCCCGACGCTGAGGTCGTCCGTCAAGACGCCCTTCCCCCGCAGCTCCGCGAGCACCGTCGGGAGGATGTCCTTGAACGTCGAGACGCCGCCTCTTCCGTCGCCTAAACTCCCGCAGCTCTCCGCGGTCATCCACTCCCGGGTCGGCGAGATCAAGACGTCGAGATCGCCGCAGGTGGGTTTCCCGCGGCGGTACGATCCCGCGGCGACGGCGACGCATCCCGGACACGCGCGCCGCGCCGCACGTTCGACGTACCCCGCGATCGCGGACGCTTCCTCTCTCGGCATCCGCTGATCGAACTCGTCGAAGTATTTCAACCCGATCATTTGCTGCGACGTGAGCAGCGCGCCGCTCGTCCCCGGGCCCTCGCCCTCGCCGCCGCTCGGGGTGACGTCGTCGTGCACGCGCGCGCGGAGTTGGTTCACGGTTTTAATCCCGACGTTGAAGAGGTGCCGCGCCTTGGCTTCGCCGACGCCCCACACCCTCGTCAGCTCCCGCACCGCGACGACGCGGTCGTTCCGCTTCAGCTCCTCGAGCTTCTGTAAGCGACCCGTCGTGAGGATCTCGTTTATCTTCCCGCGCACGGTCGACCGTTTGCTCGCCATCGCGGGAATCACCGGAGGGTCCACGAGCTGTTCGATCCGCGTCGCTTTAAACGGCAGGTCCTTGATCGCGTTCGCCGCGAGGTTGTGGTTCTTCGCCTTGTACGGATCGCCGAGGACTTTGTCGTAAATCTCCGCGAGATCCTCGAGCTTGTCCGTGATGTGCGCGTTCAGGTTGACCCCCTTCGGCGGGTCCCGCGAGCGCTGCTGGCACGCGAGTTTCGCGCGCATCCGCCCGAGGTACGGCCGCTCCTCCTCCTCCTCGGGCGGCGGCGTCGTCGCGGCGGCGACGAGCTCCCCAGTCCCGCCGCCGTCCGCGGGCGCGATGCCGCCGCCGCCGCCGCCTCCCTCGTCGTCGCGCACGCGCGGCGACAGCGGCGACGGACTCGCCTGGCTCGCTCTCGCGCCGCCGCCGGTCGGGGGGAAGTCTTCGGGCGGGAGCGCCTCGCGAGCTTTCAGACTCTTGGATGCCCAGTCTGGATGCACGACGAAGACGCCCGCGCCGCCGCCGCCGCCGCCGCCGCCGCCGCCGCCCCCTCCGCCGCCGTCGTCGCGCGCGTCCGACGTGATCACGTGCGTCACCGCCGCGGCCGAGCGGCTCTTCTCTTCGACGCGCGCGCCGGCTTCTCGCACGCGCTTCGCGAGGATCTCCCTTCGCTTCTTGGACACGGACGCGTCGAACCACGCGACGACGCCGCGGAGGAAACCGTCGCCGGACGAAGACGAGGGCGGCGGCGGCGGCGGCGGCGGCGGCGCGCGCTTCTCGTCGCTCGATTTCGCCTTCTTCCTTCGCGACGCCGCGACGATGCCCGCGGCGCGTCGGTACGGATCCACCCCCGCGCCCGCGCCCGTCGACCCCACGGCGCCCTCCGCGGCGGCCGTGACCTGCGAGCTCGTCGGCGCCCTCCTCCCCAACGCGCGGACGAGCGACGCTTCATTCTTTTCGCACAGTTGCGTCTCGCCTTCTTCGCCGTCTTCGCCCCCGACGCGGACGCCGTCCCACTCGTCCCCTTCCGTGCCGACGCCTCCGCCCTCTCCTCCTCCCCCTCCTCCATCTCGCGTCGAGCCGCCGCGCGGCACGTCGGGCGCGCGCAAGCTGGCGCCCATTTGCGTCGGCTGCGTCTCGGGCGAGGACCCGCCGCGGAGGTCGAAGCCTCCGCCGGCGCCGCCGCGAAGGGACGACGGGAGGTCGAACGCGAACGTCGCTTGGCTGTCCGACGCGCCGCCGCCGGTCTGCTCCGCGCGAAGCCGCGGGTCCGGGTCCGGGTCCGGGTCCGGGTCCGGCGCGGGCGCGCGGCCGACGCGGCGGCCGCGGCGTCTCGGCGGCGAGCCTGGAGAGGGGGCGGCGGCCGGGTCCGTCGGAATGTGGAATGTGGGCACCCCCGGCGAGTACGAGAAGATCCGACGACGACGACGACGACGCCGCGCACCTGTGACGACGTCCGCGCACCGATTCTGCGCGTCCTCGGCGCGGCGCTTCCTCTCATTCTTCTTCCGCGACGCGACCTCCACGCGCGCGCCGCCCATGCCGCGCGCGCGCTCGCTCTTCCGACTCGCTCTAACGTTCGGTCGCGACGTCCGAGTCGTCTTCTTCGTCCTCGTAGCTCGCGTCCTCGGACTCGCCGACGTCGTCCTCGTCTTCGTCCTCCTCCCCGGGGCTCTCCTCGCGGACGTCGATCCCGCGATGCGTGCGCTGACCTATCAGCGGTATCTCCGCGCGGCTCTCGCGTATCTTCGCTCGCTGCGAGGGGAGGGAAGACGTCAGGTCGACCGGTCGATTGTGTGCACCTTCACGGAGACGTCGACGACGACGCGGAGACGACGCGACGGGAAGATTTGTCGCGGCGTCCGGAAGAGGCCCCCGCGCGCACCTTGTCCTCCTCGGCCTTCTCCGCGCGCGCGAGCGCGATGGACTCGGTCGCTTCGAAGTCCTCGCGGTCGTCGACAGGTGGCGCGGGCACGCGCGCGATAGTTGGATATCGCGCGTTCAACGGCGCGAGCATGCCATCACGCGTGCCGAGGAATGATGGCTGAGTGGGCGTTTTTTCGAGCTCGTCGACAGGAAGTCTCATCCTGTCTCCTTCAAAACGAACGCCGACGGTTCCGACGCCGCACTACCGTCGGCACCGCGACGACGCGATGCTGCGCCGGGCGGCCCTCCGGGCGGGCGCCTCGAGCGGCCTGTGCGGTTCGACGTCGACGCGGACGCGCGGGTTCGCCTCCAGCGGCGCCTCTCAACTCGGATGGTTCGGCCTCGGCGGTGCGAGCGCCGATGACGCGTCGTCCGCGGCGGTCGCGGAGACCGCCGCCGACGCCGCGCGCGTCGGCGAGACCGCGACCGGGGAGCTCTCGACGACCGCGTCCACCAGCGCGTTTTCGTTCGACGCCATCCCGGACGTCGTCGGGCACGCCGCGAGCGCGCTCGCGCACGCGCACGATCTCTCCGGGCTGCCGTGGTGGATCACCATCGGCGCGAGCGCGGTCGCGGTGCGCCTCGCGCTCCTCCCCGCGGCGGTGCGCCAAGCCAAGGCGGGCGCGCTCGTGACCGCGGCGGTCGCGCGCGCGAAGGGGCCCGACGGGAAGCCGCCGAGGTCGATGCGCGACATATATAACGCCGCGAGCGAGCTCCGAAGGCGCACGAACGGCGTCGCCGTCGGATGGCTGATCGCGGGGCCGCTCGTCCAGCTCCCCGTCTTTTTCGTCGCCGTGCTCGGCGTGAGACGACTCGCGCAGCAGCCCGACATCGGGCTCGAGCTCGGCGGCGCCGCGTGGTTCACGGACCTCACGCTCGCGGCGGTGGACGTCTCCACCGCGACCGCGCCGATGGGGCTGATGGGCGCGGCGTTGCCGTGCGCGACGGCGGCAGCTTTGTTCGCGAACGTCCACCGGTCGCTCGGCCCCGCCGCGGCGGCGGCGCCGGCGGCGGCGACGCTGAAGCTCTTCGTGGAGTGGCTCACGGTGCCGACGCTGATGATCGGGATGCAGCTCCCGCACGCGATTCATATGTACTGGCTCCCGGCGTCGCTGAGCGCGCTCGCGCAGGGGGCGTTCATGAGGACGCCGGAGGGGAGGCGGGCGCTGGGGATCGATCCGGATTTCGCCGCGGCGGCGAGGTATACCGCGAAGGAGCAAGCCGCCGCGGGGTTGAATTTATCCCGCGCGCTCGACGCCGACGAAGTTCGGTGGCTTCGAGACGCCGCGCAGGCGAGGGCGGACAAGAAGATTGAGGACGCGCTGCGGATGTTAGAGCGCGCGGCGGCGCGGATGCCGGCGCCGGAGGCGGAGGAGGAGCCGCCGCGAGCGGACGCCGCGGGCGACGGCGACACCCTCGACGCCGCCGCCGGCGAGACGAAGACGTCCAGAGGCAAGGCGCCGCCGCTCACCGTGAGCGCGAGCGCGCACCCGACGGTTCTGTACGCGCTGGCGCAGACGCGCATGGTCTTGAAGCTGTGGAAAGACGCCGCGAACGCGTACGAGTTGTCCGCGAAGATGGAAGTCAACGCGGAGCGCCGAGCGATGGCTTTCGCCGGCGCCGGGGTGGCGCGCGCCAACGTCGGGGACCTCGCCGCGGCGGCGACCGCGCTGGACGCCGCGATCGCGCTCAACGATAAGGACGTGAGCTCGATGATATCGCTCGCGGCGGTCAGGAAGAGGAGCGGCGATCTGAAGGGCGCGTTCGAGGTTCTCGAGAGGGCGGCGAAGATCGCCCCGGAGGTCCGAGAGCGATTCATCGCGCCCCTGGAGAAGGAGACGGCGAGGGGAGGGAAAAAAGGAGGAAACGCGCGCGCCTCCTCCGGCGGTCATAAGGTTAAGGGTGCGGGTAGGGAAAAAAACGCGCACGAGGGGGGTAGGAACGGGGGACGCGGCGATAACGATAGGAGGACGTAGCGCGACGCGTCGATTACAACTAGCTGCTAGACGGTCAACACGAAACATTCGTCGTCGTCACGACAGATCGAACCCGCTTCCGCTCGTGACGGCGTACAGAAGCTTCTCCTTCACCGCGTCTTTCGTCTTATACGGCGGCAGCTTGAGCAAGTTCATGCACGTCGCCGCGGTCGGCAGCCGCGCCAAATCCGCGGTGTCCTCGCTCGCGCGGCTCCCGCTCGACATCCCGGACCGATGCACGCAGAACGGCGGCATGAGCTGCGAGAACCCGAGCAACGGCGTGTTCGGACACGCGGTGACGAATTTCAAAAACGCGCGTTGATCCTCCTCGCGACACTCTCTCAACGCGTCCCACAGCGCCGTCACCGTCGGGTGGTCCGCGGTGTACCCGCCGCTGTACGTCGCCGACCGCGCGAGGTCGTCGATGTCGATCTTCCCGCCCGCGCCGCTGATGAGTAATCGCAGCTCCGCGGGCGCGAACACGCGCAGCCACGAGGGTTCGATCAAGCCGCGGAACCCGTCCACGAACGCTTTCGATTGCCTCCGAATCCTCGCGTGCATGAGGTGATGCGCGAGGAGGTGGACGTACCGCCCGCGGTTCTCTCCGTCGACGCGAATCTCGGACCCGCCGGGGATCAAGTCGACGTCGCCGCCGACGCCGTCCGGGTCGGACGCGGTGAAGTGCAGAAACAGATCCTCGACGTCGCGCGCGGGGAGACGTTTCAGCGACAACAGGTGGTGGTACAGCTCCGGGTCTAGCGTCGCGAGGTCGTTCAGCTCCGGCGGTCGGCCGTCGCGAAGTTTCGCGAGGAAAAAACCCGCGAGAGGGAGGTCCACGAGGATACCCTCGTACACCGCCTTCCCGAGCATCGCGCCCAAGAACTCGAGCTTCCGAAGGTGGTCCGCCCCCGCGTGTTTCCACGACGCCGGGTTCGGGTACAACGTCCGGTCCGGGGTCTCGACGAATAATCCAACCTTCGGGTCGAACGCCTCTTCGATCAACGCGCTCAGAAAATCTTTGAACAGACCGCCGCCGTCGACGCCGGCTTCCTCGACGCCGTGCTCGTTCACGAAGTTGACGCGAACGACGCCTTTCAACGACCCGGGGGGGCGCTCGCCGACGTGATCGTCGCGCCACCGTCGGTTCTCGTGTTTCAACGCCGCCGGTCCGAGCGCGTCGAGCGCGTCCGCGAAGACCCGGCCGCGCGTGACTTGGATGTGATGCTCCGGGGTGAACCCGAACGCTTCCATCGGCCCGCCGCGGCCCGCGTGATCGTTTCGATCGCGAAAGATGGAGTTTTTGAACCACCGCACGCGCGCGCCGAACGGCACCAGGATCGGCGCGCGACGAAGGAGTTCCGCGGCGCGGTTCCGTCGAAAACCGCCCGCCGCGGTGCGTTTTTTATCCCCGGCGCCGTTCACCGGATTCGTCGCCTCGTCCAAGAACGCGTCCACGGACGAGCTCCGATCGCCGCCGCCGGCGTCGTCCTGGCGGAAGAGCTCCGGGGCGTGGAACGACTCGGGCGGGATCAGACGAAGCCGCCCGTTGCGGTCGTGCACCTGCGCGAGCGCGCGCGCGAGCGCGCGCGCCGCCGACCCTCTCGCGCCGTCTCCCTCGCCGCCGACCGCGAGCGCTCTTCCCGCGTCGTCGCCGCCTTGCATACTGCCGCCAACCGCGGCGGCGTCGCCGCCGTCGGGGTCGACGTCCACCCACAGAATCCGCCACAGCGCGTCGCGAAGGCACGCGACGAGCGTCGGCGTCTCCTCCGCCGGGAGCGGCTCCCCCGCGTCGCCCGCGGCGGCGAACTCTTCGTCGTCGCCGGTGAGCAGGAACGTCCCGTACGCGGCGGCGAACGCGCCCAGGCTCTCGAGCCACGGCGTCGAGACGGACTGCGTCGCGCTGTCGTCCGTGACGCGCGGCCACGCGCGGTTCGTTTGAAACGCGCGCAGCGTGCGCCACGCGCGTCGAACGAGCGGCGTGCCGAAGGCGAGCGCGGACATCAGCGCGCCGCGTTCGGACGCGCGCGATCGCGCGGAGACGGACGCGACGAGCGCGGCGACGGAGCGCACGCCGATCTGCGCGGCTGAAGACGCGGATGACGCGGATGACGCGATCGTCGGGCGCGGCGGCGGCGGTCGCGCGGCGGCGCCGAACGCGGGCGCCGCCGCGGCGCCGAATCCAAACGCTGGCGGCGGCGGCGGCGCGGTCGGCGCGTCTTCCATCGCCTCGTCCGCGGCGTCGGCGCTCCACCCGTCGTCTTCCCCCGGCAGCGCGTCGATCACGAGCCACTTCAACAGCGCGCCGTTTCTTAAGCACTTCAGCTGCTCCACGAGCTGCGGCGGGGTGCTGACTCGCGCGGCGCCGCCGCTCGCCGCGGCGGCGCGTCTTCTCGCCGCCGCGCGTCTTAAGCCTTCGTCGTCGTCGTCGTCGCTGTCGACCTCGTCGTCGCTCTCTATGTCGTCGTAGCCCACGTCCATCGCGGCGGACTCGCCGTCCACGTCCATGGCGTCGCCGGCGACCGCGGGCGCGGACCAAATCAGCGCGCCGGGAGGAAACTGCCGCAACGCGTCGGACGCGAACGCCGCGAATCCGTTCGCCGCGAACCACTTTTCGCGCGCGCTCCCGTCGCCGCCGCCGCGGCGACGCGGCGCCTTCGCCGCGGCCTCCGCGATGTTCCCGAGCAACCACCCGATCGCGGGGAACGCGCTGCCGGTGTCGTCCCCCGCCGGAAGCGACGCGGGGGGGCACCGACGAAGGCTCTCCACGGCTCGCGCCCACACTTTATGCGGCCACCTCTCTCCGCCGGCGCTCTCGACGCTCAACGCGGACGCCGCGCCGCCGGCGCGTCGCCACAGCGACGGGATCGTCAGAATCTGCGGCGCGAATCGTTTCTCGGGCGTCGCGACGGCGTCCGCGCACGTCTCCAGCGCGCGCTCGCTCACGTCGCGGACGAGCGTCTCGAGGGCATCGTACGCGCGATATCGTTCGCCCCCGAGTCGCATCCGAGCGAGAATCATCCTCCTCAGGCGAGCGAACAAGTCGTCTCTCCCCGCGAGCGTCGTCAACACCTCCGTCGCGACCTTCCCGTCAACACCTCCGTCGGCCCCCGCGGACGACCCGCGCGTCGCGAGCTGAACGACGCCCGTCAGCGGTTCGACGAACCCGCGCTCCCGCGCGAACCCCTCGTCGTGCTCGGTCAGGCACTCCAACGCCGCCGTCGCGAGCCTCCGCGCGCGCAGCTTCACCCTCGCCGCCGACGTCGCGTCTAGTCGATGCGCGCCCTCGAACAGGACGCGATGCCGGCTCGCGTGGTGGCCGTCGCACGCGTCCGCGAACAGCGACGCGTCCGCGGCGACGCGCGGGTCGACGAAGAAGAGCAGCTTCGCGAAGAAGTCGGCGACGTCCGCGTCCGCGTCCGCGGCGTCCGCGCGCGCCGACGGCGGCGTCGAGCGCGCGTCGCCGTACGTCGCCGTCCACTCGTCTCGAACCGCGCGCCGCGCGGCTTTCAGATCGCGGCTCGCGCGCCACGCCGCCTGCGTCGTGAATAGGGGGGGAGGGTGACGGGGACGCGAGCGAGCGAGTGAGCGCGAACGAAAGACGATCGAGATGCGGTGGGCGGAGAGATGCGCCGGGCAAAGTCCTTAAGGATCGGCGTTCACCACGCCAACGCGGTCGTATGGGGACCAGTGTATAGAACGATCGCGTTCGGAGACGTGCGGGTGCCGATTCGAAGGACGTTCGTCGACGCGCGGATCTGAGCGCGAGGACGCGCCTGGACCGTCGTCGCGGACCGCGTCTCCGCGCGAAGCCTTCCTCGCCGCTCGCGGTCCGCCCTCGCCTGCTCCACGAGCGCGGCGCGGTCGGGTTTATCCGCGCTCTTCGACGCCCCGCCGAGCGCGACCCTCGACGTCGGCTTGTGGTTCCCGTCGAAGAACCGGAGGGAAGGCATCTTCGCGTCCTCCTCCTCCTCCTCCTCCTCCGCGTCGGCGTCCTAGCTAGACGCCGTCGTCCTACGCGTCCGTCGTCGCTCGAGCGCGGTCGACGGTCGCGTCGCCTCCGCGGCGGGACGTCCGTCGCGTCCGCGTCTGGCGACGTTCGCGCGGGGGAGAGTGACGCCCGTCGAGCTCCCGCCTCTCCCCGACGTCGTCGTCAACATCGTCGCGTCGAAGCGACGACTGCGACTGGACTGCGACTGGACGCGGACGAGTCGTGTTCGCCGTGAGACACTGTCTGCTGTTTCAAGCGACCGTCGAGCGTCCCGCGCCTCGTCACTTCGAGGAGCGCGTCTCGGGATCGCGCGCGTGGCCTCGGGGCGAGCGCGGACGCACGCGCGAACGCACCGCGCGGCGCCATGAGCAAGATCAGCCTGCACACCGGCCTCAGCACCGGCGGCGTCGCGGGGCTTCGAGGGTTGAACATCTTCATCCAGGACGTCCGAAATTCTAAATCGAAAGAGGCGGAGCTCGAGCGCGTGGAGAAGGAGCTCGCGAACATCCGGAGCAAGTTCAAGAACAAAGGGCTGTCGTCGTACGAGAAGAAGAAGTACGCGTCCGCGCGGCCATCGCGCGCGTTTCTCGGGGAAACCCACCGCGGCGACGTCGCCATCTCGCGCGTCGCGCGACCCGTTCTTCTCTCGCGCGGCCCGACCGAGGAAAAAAGAAAAATCAAACGACGCCCGCCCGCGTCACGATCGATCGCCCGACTGACCCCCCCTCCCCCGTCGTCCGTCCCAGGTACGTGTGGAAGCTCCTGTACATCTTCATGCTCGGGTACGAGGTCGACTTCGGGCACATGCAAGTCATCGGCCTCATAAGCGCGACGAAGTTCGCGGAGAAGCAGGTTGGCTACACCGCGACGTCAGTGCTCCTGAACGAGACGCACGAGTTTTTACGACTCGTGATCAACTCCGTGAGAGAAGACATCATCGGACGGCACGAGTCGCATCAGTGCCTGGCGCTGTCGTTCGTCGCGAACGTCGGCGGCAGAGAGTTCGCGGACTCGCTCGCCGCGGACGTCCAGGTCGTGTTGACGAACAGCGCGGTCCGACCGATCGTTCGGAAGAAAGCCGCGCTCGCGTTGCTCAGGCTGTTCAGAAGGAACCGCGAGATCTTACTTCCGGAGACGTTCGCGCAGAAGATGCTGAACCTGCTCGACGAGAGGGACTTGGGGATACTCACCGGGGTGATATCGCTCCTGACCGGGATCGTGAGCCACGACTACCGCGGGTACGAGGCGTGCATCCCGAAAGTGTGCGACGTCATGAAGCGACTCGCGAGGAACAAAGACGTCCCGCTGGACTACCTGTACTACGCGCTCCCGTCGCCGTGGCTGCAAGTCAAGTGCATGCGCGTCCTGCAGTACTACCCCACCCCGGAGGACCCGGAGTATCGGCAGGCGGAGACGGACGTGATTCACCAGATTTTGACCGGGACGAACATGGTTCGGAACGTGAACAAAAACAACGCGTTGCACTCCGTGCTCTTCGAAGCCGTAAACCTCGCCAACATGCTCGACTTGGAAGACCGCACGTTGCTCACGGAGTCCATAGAGACGTTAGGGTCGTTCGTGGAGATGGAGGAGCCAAACATCGTGTACCTCGGCCTGCAGTACCTCACGAAGATGGTCGCCCCGGACACGTTAGAGGCGATCAAGCAGTACGAGTCGCTCGTGGTGACGCGGCTGCATCACGGGGACATCTCCATTCGCAGGCGCGCGTTGGACTTGCTCTACGCGATGTGCGACGGGAACAACGCGAAGCAGATCGTGGGGCACTTACTCACGTACATGATCACCGCGGACTTCAACATACGCGAGGAGCTCGCGCTGAAGACGGCGATCCTCGCGGAGCGATACAGCGGCGGTTCGGTTCAAAACAAGCGGTGGTTCCTGGACGTCTCCCTCGCGCTCATCGAAAAAGCCGGCGACTACGTGTCGGACGCGCACTGGCACAGGGTCGTGCAGATCGTGACGAACGCGCCGGAGCTGCACGAGCCCGCAGCGCGCGAGTCGCTCGCGAGGCTGAGAGACGGCGCGTCGCACGACATGTTCGTGAAGCTCGCGGCGTACCTCTTGGGCGAGTTTGGACACGCGCTCGCGGCGACGGAGCGTCCGTCGTCGTACGCGTCGATTTTGATGGCGATGCACGAGCGGGTGGGGACGCACGCGCGGGAGATCATCCTGAGCGCGCTCGCGAAGATGTGCATGCACGCGGGCTCGGACGAAGCGCTAAGGAAGATGGTCGGGGAGCTGTTCAAAGCGGACGCGAGCACGGCGGCGGTGGAGCTGCAGCAGCGCGCGGTTGAGTATTACGTGATGACAAACACCAAGGATTACCACGCGACGTTGCGGAGCGTCATGGACCAGATGCCGGAGTTTCCGAACCGGGAGAGTAAGCTGGAGAAGAACTTGGAGGAAGCCGTCGGCGAGACCGCGGACGCGGCGGTGGTGAAGAGGGACAGAGTCGCCGCGACCGCGACCGCGGTGATCGCCGCGAACCGATGGCGCGCGGGGCGGGGCGGCGGCGGCGGCGGCGGCGGCGGCGGCGCGACGGCGGATGCGAACGACGTGCCGACGATGGGGCTCGCGGATTTGCTCGGCGGGTCGTCCGTGCCCGACGCGCTCGGCGGGGAGCGCGGCGGCGGCGCGGCGGAACCGGCGACGGCGACCGCGGGGGCGATGATAGACCCGCTGGAGGCGATGATGTGCGCGGCGGCGATAACGCCCGCGGCGGCGGGGGCGGGGGCGACTATGGATCCTCTCGAGGCCCTGATGGGCGGCGCGCCCGCGGCCGCGCCGGCGGCGATAACGCCGGCCGCGGGCGCGCTGATAGATCCGCTCGAGGCGATGATGGGCGGCGCGCCCGAGCGACCGGCGGCGGCGCCCGCGGCGTCGACTTACGGCGGGTTGGACGATCTCCTCGGCGGCGGCGGCGGCGCGCCGCCGCCCGCGCCCGCGCCGACGGACGACGTCGCGGCGATCATGGACCCGCTCGCGGCGGCGCCGGCGCACCGCGCGCCGCCGCCCGCGCCGGAACCCCAACACGTGGCCGCTGCCGCCGCGGTCGTCGATCCGTACGCGGCCGCGGCGCCGCCGCCGTCGGTGTCCGCGACGCCCGCGGTGGCGCCCACCGTAAACGTCGCGGAGTGCCTCAAGAAATTGCGCGCCGCCGACAACGGGCTCCTGTACGAAGACCCGTACATTCAGATCGGCGTCAAGTCGCAGTGGCAAGGGAACCAAGGCAGGGTGATGTTCTACCTCGGGAATAAGCACGATGCCGACTTGAACCAGCTCGAGCTGACGCTGTCGTCGACGCCTGGTCTGAACGCGCGCCTCGCGCCCGCGCCGCCGTCTCTCGGGTCGAAGAAGCAGGTCCAGGTTTTACTCGAGCTCGCCGCCGCGAGCGGGTACGCCGGGTCCCCGGTGGTGACGCTCAGATACGACGTCGCCGGCATCGGGTCCGTGCACCAGAACCTCACGACGCCGTACGGCGCGCACAAGTTCTTGACGCCGTGGGCGGCGCCGGACGCGGGGGCGTTTTTCGCCAAGTGGCACGAGACGACCGCCGCCGCGCAATCCGTCGACGTCGTCACCGTCTCCGCCGAGATTTCCTCGGGAGGGCTTCCCGCGATCGAGCGCGCGCTGACGAGCGTGAACGCGCACGTCCTGCCCGGATTGGACCCGAACGTGAACAATGTCGTCGCGGCGTCGACGGTGACGTATTCGAACGGCGCGGAGTGTTTCGCGCTCGCGAGGGTGGAGTCGGATGCGAACAACCGCGCGGTGTTTCGCGTGACCGTCGCCGCGAGCGACCGAGGGACGATGGAGGGGGTGCAGGCGGCGCTGTATTCGCAGATCTTGGCGCCGTGAGCGAATCGAATCGATCGATGGGGGATGGACGCTTTAGAGAATCCGGTCGGGACGCTTTTAACGAACGCGTTAACTCGACGACGACCCCCGGCGCTCGCGCTTCGAAACCGATCGATCGACCGATCAAATCACTTTTCGTTCCGATTTATTACACCCGCTCTTTTTCGTTCTACTCTAGATGGCGAGCCAGTACACGGTCGCGATGCACTGGATCGTCTGGCTCTCCCACAGCACCGTGTGCTTACCGTCCACCGCCGCGTCCCACAGCGCGGTGCTGGCGGTGTGCATCCCACCCCCGGTCTTTTGCACAAAGTTGCACGTCACTGGAGAGAAGACGAGGACGAGGACGGAGGAGGGCGGGCGTCAGCGGAGGGAACGGGGCGGACGAGCGGACGGCGGCGCGAGCGCGCGAGGCTCGGTTCGTTCGTTCGCGCACCGATGTACTTGAAAGGTTTCTGCAAGCCCGCGAGTTTCTTAAGGCACCCCTCCTGCGAGACGAGACGGGAAGGAAGAGGGGACGGTGAGTTCGGTCGAACGAACGATTCGCGCGCGACGACGCGGCGAGGCGCGCTCGGTCGCAATTGAAACGCGACGGGTCCGCGGACGCACCACGACGTTCGACGTCCACTGGTTCACCTTCGAGTGAAGGAAGCTGTTCGTGCCGACCGCGCTCTCGATGCACTGCGGGCGATCAGCGACGAGGTTGGGGGGGAGGTCAGCGTCGATCGGTCGTTCGGAAGCGCGCGAAGGGGGAGCGAGCGCGGTCGAAAATCAATCAGTGGACGCGCGAGCTCGGACGCGCGCGCACCTCTCTCACGATGGTGTCCATCTCCTCGTTCGTGATGAGCTGGTCCTCTCTAAGCCCGGAGATGAGCCCGGTTTCTTCGTCGAGGCCGCCCATGGTGATGCGCGCGCGTCGTCGGGGACGAGCGCGAGGCTGAGTGACGTGCGCCCGATTTGGAGCGCAGCTCAACGGCGATTTGTCGAGACAGCGCACGGCGACTGGACGGGCACGGTTTTTTTCAGCGCGGCGCGCGTCGACGACTCGCGTACGCGTGGTCTCGTGATTGAACGATGCGCGCTACGCTCGCTAATCTGCGTGCGCGTGCGGCCTATCCCCCGGCGGCGGGTTCGCTCCCCCCTCGGCGCCTCCGCCGCCGCCGCCCAACGCGCGCGCGATGTCGTCGTTCCCGCCGCCGCCGCCGCCGCCGCCGCCCGCGCCGCCTCCGCCTCCGCCGCCGCCGACGCGTCGCGCGCCCCCTCCCCCCATGAACACCCCCGCCCTCGGCTCCGCGACGAAATCCCCTCGCCCCCACACCTCCCCGTTCGGCCCGTCCACCTGCCCGAACGCCCACTTCAACGCGCGCGGCGTGCGTAAGATCCGCCGGTTCGTCATCGTCGGGTAGACGTCTTCGAGGAAGTAATACGCGTGGCCGGCGCCCATGCCGAGGAGGTCGACCACCGGCGAGCTCCCGAGCATGACGCTGAAGATGAGCAACACCCACGGGAGATACGGCGCGGTGAACGAGAAGAGCCCGAGGAAGGACATGTTCACGTACGAGTTCCTTCGGCCCCAGACGTAGACCATCATGAACGTGAGGCTCGAGCCGAGGAATTGGATGTTCACGAACGGCGCCGCGAAGGAGAGCAGACACCCGCCGAACACGAGCATGGTGAAGAAGTCCGCGCTTCTACCTCGGAACGTCCCTTCCTCGAGTAAGCGGCAGTACCGCGAGAGGAAGAACATGTGAAACACGAAGTCCATCCCGAGCGACCCGAAGAAGAAGAAGTTGGTGAAGAGCCTCCAGAGCTGGTACTTTCGGAAGATCAGATGGCTGTTGTAGTACACGCTGAACGGGGAGATGAGCTCCAACGCGCATCCCGCGGTGGTGAGGAACGACAGCGTGAGGTACGACCGCGTCACGATCGGCATCTGGCGGTACCATTGCTCCAGCGTCATCGGCATCGCGCGCGGATCTCGCGGCCGCGCGTCGATCGATCTATCCCTAAATTTATTTTCTCAACGAACGAACGACACGCGGAGGTAACACCGAACGACGGACGACGCCGGCGGCGCGACGTCGCGGATCCTCGCGAGCGGAAACGCCGCTTCCGAGCTCGCTCGCGGTGTCGGGACGCGCGTCTCGAACCCGATCGCGCCGGTTCGAACCGTTCGAGGCGCGTCGCGAAGTGAGCCTCAGATCCCACCGCGACGGCTCCAGTTCCTCGCGTCGCGTCGCGTCGTCGTCGTCGATGAAAGTCACATCAGACGAGAAAACCACGATCGACGCCGTCACACGTCCCAGGCGCAGCGCGCGATCATGGCGCAAGATAAGCTCAAGGTGCTCTTCGTGGGCGACGTCGAGGGCAGGTTCGACGAGATCTTCACGCAGGTGAACGCGGTAAACGCCAAGGCGGGGCCGTTCGCCGCGATGCTCTGCGTCGGGAGATTCTTCGCCCCCGACGGATGCAGCGACGCGCTCATGCCGTACCTCACCTCGGAGAAGCGCATATCCGTCCCGACGTACTTCATCACCGGCGACGAGGACCCCGGCAAAGGCAGCACGTCGCTCGTGGACGACATCCAGGACGGCGGCGAGGTGTGCAAGAACCTCACGTTCCTGGGCCGAGCCGGCGCGAAGCGATTGCCGTGCGGCCTCAGCGTCGCGTACCTCTCCGGCGCGTACAAGCCGGACAAGTACGCCCTGGACGCCGCGTTCGCGGGGCGACGCAACGCGAAGACGCTCGCGCCGCACTACATCTCCAGCGACGTCGACGAGATCGTGCGCGCCGCGCGCGGGGGCGAGGACGGGGAAGAGAACGAAGAGTTTTCGCTCGCCGGCGTCGACGTCTTGCTCACCGCCGAGTGGGGCGAGAAGTTCGACGCGTTGCTTCCGGACACGATGTCGCACCCGCTCGCGAGCGCGACGGAGGATAACTTATCGCCCGCGGTGACGCGGCTCGCGACGAAGGTGGCGGCGAGGTATCACGTCGCGGGGACGGAGGGCGCGTATTTCGCGCCGCCGCCGTATCGAAACGCGCTCCACGCGACGCGGTTTTACGGGTTGGGGAAAGTAGGAAACGCCGCCGGCGCGAAGAGCTTGGTCGCGGTCGCGGTGACGCCGACCGCGCAGCTCGCGCTCGATGCCGCGCGGACGGGCGCGCGCGACGGCGGCGACGCGTGCACGCCGTGCCCGTACACGTACGAGCGTCCGAAACCGCGCGTCGCGGAGCCCGAGGAGGACGCGTCGACGCCGGCGGCCGCCGTCGGACCGGCGCCGCGGGATCATAACGCGCCGAAAAGACACGAGGACCTCCCGTCCGGGGAGTGGAAGTGCGGGATGTGCGGGAACGTCAACCGCGCGCATCAGCAGAAGCATTGCCACATGAAGAAGTGCGGCGCGCCGAGAGAGGGGGACTTGGAGCTGTGGAGGATGCAAAACATGAGTTTCAACGGCAGAGGCGCCAAGCGCGACGCGGACGGCGCCATCGTGAACGCGCTCGGGGGCGTCCGCGGCGCGGGCGGGGGCGAAGGGAGGGTGTACAGCATGATGTCCAAGGCGGAGGCTGAGGCCGCGGCGGCGGCGGCGGCCGCGGAGAGAGCCGCGGCGGCGGAGGAGGAGGCGGCGAAGCGCGCGAAGATGACCGCGAAAGAGAGGACGTCGTTGTACGCGTCGCAGAAGACGATGACGGCGAAGCAAAAGTACAGAAAAGGGACGTCTAATCCGGGGGCGTGGAGGTGATCGTTTCGTTAGTCTAGGTGGTCCGTGTAGTTCTCGCGTTAGTCCGCATGCGTCATCGACAGCTCGCGCTCGAGTTTGGTCACATGCGCTTTCGCGTGCGCGTGGATATTGCGGGTATCGTGGGTATCGCGGGTATCGCTGCGCTCCACCGCGACGCGCCACCACTTCAGCGCCTCCTTTTTGTTCACCGCAACGCCGCACAAGCCCTGTTCGTAGAAGAGCCCGAGATCCCACGCGGCAATTCCTGATCCCAGCTCCGCCGCCTTGAAGTACAATTCGACTGCCTTTGCTTCATTTTTCTCCACGCCGTCGCCCTCCTTGTATAAGTAGCACCACGCGAGTTCGTAGGTCGCGTGAGCGTGCCCACACCCGGACGCTCTTTCGTACCACTCTGAAGCCTTCTTGTGGTCAAGCGTCTCGCCGAACCCGTCGAAGTACAGGTAGCGCTCTGCCATCTCGAACATGGCGTCGACGTCTCCACGATCGGCAGCTTTACGCAACCAGTAGATCGAATGCTCATACTTCCCATCGATGTAAAGCTCATAACTGAGCGCGGACAACGCACTTAGAGAGCCCCCAGGCAACGACGCGTCAGACTTTTCCGCGTCCCTCCACCCCTTGCTCACCTGAGCGAGCGCGACGCGGTCTCGCGGGTCGTCCCCGAGGTGCGAGAACACGACGGCCGCGACGTTCTCGGGGATGGCGTTGAAGCCGATGCTCGAACGCGTCCGCATGGCTCGGATCTGAGCGTGCGGCGGAGGGGGGCGCGCGGAGGAAGTGCTGTGGTCGACCGACCTCGGCCGGAAGCCGCGTGTTTTCGAACTGAACGTTCCTGAGCGGCGATATCTCGGGCTGGCGAGGCACTGGTGAGCTCGCCGCGGTGAGAAGGACCCGCGGACGCTCACACGACGCGGAGGAGTCGACGACGGCGGTTGTCGACGGCCGCGCCGCGATGGCGCGCGCGGGGACGCGATGGCTCCTCGCGCCGCCGCTGCTGCTGCTGCTGTGCTTCGCGAATGAAGCCGCGGGCGGCGTCGACGAGGGCGCGTCCTCGGACGCCGCGCTCGTCGCCGCGCGCTACGGCGGGACGCACGTCGGCGGGAAGGTGTACGTGCACGACCTTCTCCCCGCGCGCGGGCCCGCGTTCGGGGGCTCCGAGGTGACGATATACGGTGAGAACGCACCCCGTCCGTCGTCGCGAATCGTTCCTCGCCTCGCGCGTCATCATTTCATTCGTCTCTTGTTGAATTCTCTCCGTCCGCCCCACCCACCATCTGACGCGCGCGCGCCCCTCCATCGTCTCCCTCGCAGGCGCCGGGTTCACGACGAACATGGCGTGCCAGTTTGGCCCGCACACGGTCCGCGCGCACGCGGTCTCCCCAATCGGCGACAGGATGCTGTGCGTCACGCCGCCGTACGGACGACCGGGAGGCGGATTCACCGCGGTCGGGCTCACGATATCCTCCCTCGACGCACAGCTGTACTCCTCCGCCGACGCCGACGCCGCGCGCGGCCGCGCGGTCGTCTCCCCGCGCGGCGCACAGGGGTTCGAATATACGCCGACGTGGATCACGCGCGCGGCGCGGCCGTCCGAGAGCGACGCGAACGGCGGCGCGGTCTTGACCGTCGTCGGCGCGCATCTCCAAACCGCGGGCGCGTGCGCGTTCGGCGCCGACGTCGCGGGCGGCGTCCGGCTCGCGGGGCGCGCGGCGACGCACGTGGTGTCGTCCGCGCTGATACGGTGCGAGGTCCCGAAGCGAGAGGTCGGCGACGGGTCGCTGACGCTCGCGTCGGAGACGCCGGAGGAGGACGCGGCGCGGCGCGCGCGCGGGTGGGGAGCGCCCGCGCTCGCGGCGTCGCCGACGCCGTACGATCCGGAGGACGAGGTCCCCGGGCTCGCGCTCACCGCCGTGCGCGTGCCGGTCGTCAGCGACGTGACCGTCGGCGACGCGAGCGACGGCGGCGGCGCAGCGACGATCACGATGTGGGGCGCCGGGTTCGACGTGGGCGGGTCGTCGCGCGCGGCGGCGACGGGCGCGGCGGCGGCGGCGGCGGCGAGCGAAGACGACGCGGACGCGGAGACGGAGACGAGGGCTCCGCCGAGGAGAAACGCGGGCGGGTGCCGCGTCGGGACGACGTGGGTCGCGGCCGCGACGACTTCCAGGGTGCACGCGTCGTGCGTCATCCCGTGGAGGGCTCCGAGCGCGGTGCGCGTGCCGGTGGCGTATCACGACATGCGCGACCACGCGACGGGCGGCGCGGTCGTCTCGAGCTCGAGCGGCGAGAACGCGTTCACGTTCAACCCGCAGTCCGCGCCGCACGCGCTCGCGCTCGTGCCGTCCGCGGCGCCGACGGACGGTGACACCATCGTGTACGTGTTCGGCGAGCTCGGGATGGGCGGGGGAGGCGTCAACGGCGCCGGCGTCGCGTCGCGATCGTTTCAATGCGACGGCGGCGGCGGCGGCGGCGGCGACGGCGCGACGTCGTCTTCGTCGTCGATCGTTCAGCTCGCGGCGTGGACGTTCGCGTGCTACGCGTCCCCGCGCGGCCCAGGCTTCGTCGCCGCGCCGAGGGCGTCGTCCGCTCTCGCGCAGACGCCGAACGCGGCGACGGACGCGGTGTTCGCGTACGCGCGAGCCCCGGTCGTGCGTCGGCTGTCCCCCGCGGAGGGCGGCGGCGTCGGCGGCGAGCCGATTTGGATCTCCGGCGCGGATCTCCACCTCGTCGGCGACACGCGCTCGCCGTCCAGCGTGCTCTGCCTCGTGGACGACCGCGTCGCCGTCCCCGCGCGCGTGGTCTCCTCCGCGCTCGCGTCGTGCGAGCGCCCGAGGAGCGCGTCCACCGGCGGCGGCGGATCAGGCGGCGAGACGCGGTCGGTTCGATACGAGCTCGGCTCGCACGCGATTGGGTTTTCGCGCGGCGGTCGGGCGTTCGACGCGTGGCCTCCGTCGATGACCGTGACCGGCGTGGAACCGCGCGCGATCGCGAGCGGCGGCGGGACCGCGGTGACGTTGCGAGGGAAGCACTTCGCGTCCTCCCCGGGCGCGGCGGCGTGCCGGTTCGGCAGCGTCGGCCCGGTGGCGGCGTCGACGTCGGCGGCGGACGCGTTGACGTGCGTCTCTCCGGCGGCGGCGCTTTCGGCGCGCGGCGCGCTTCGCGTGTACGGGCCCGTCGCCGGCGGCGTCGTGGGGGTAGAAGGGCACGGCGTGCACGTGATAAGAGACGGCGGCGACGTCGTCGTGGGCGGCGTCGGCGTCTTCCCCGCGCGCGCGTCCTCCGCGGGCGCCGCGGGGGAAGAGGCGGACGCCGCCGCGGACGCGGAGGAGGACGCGTCGTCGACCGCGGCGGCGACCGGCGGCGAGGATAACAACGGCCGAGGGTCCGTCGCGGGCGCGGAGCTGCGGGCGTACGCGACCGGCGCGACGTCTCCACTCGAGTGGCTCGCTGGGAAAGGTAACGTTCGAACGTGGTGCGTTTTCGACGCGTCGCAATCCGTCGGCGGCGCGTCGGCGGCGCCGGCGTACGCCGCGACCGGCGGCGCCGGCGGCGTCGCGTGCCGCGCCCCGCTCGGTCCTCCCGGGTTCGCCGCGCTGCGAATCGTCGCCCTCGGTGGCTCGGAGACGACCACGCCGACGCACGTGGAGTTCGCGCAGCACCCGGTCGTGCAACGACTGTACGGTCCGCACCCCGGGGAGCCGTCGCTCGTCGTCGGGTCGCCCGCGGTGATGGACGTCGTCGGCGGCGGTTTTTTCCACGGCCTCTCGTGCGCGTGGAACGGCGTCGCGCGCGCGCCCGCGAACGTCGTGTCCTCCGCCGCCGCGCGGTGCGAGTGGAGCGGCGTCGGCGTCGGCGTCGGCGTCGGCGCGGAAGTCGCGGTGTTGGGGCTCGCGGCCGGGAACCTCGGCGCGTCCGGCGCGTTCGACGGACCCGTCGCGGCGACGCGGAAAACCCCCGCCGTCGTCGCCGCGATCGCGCCGTCGACGACGCTCACGCGCGGCGGAACCTCGATCCTCTTCTCCGGCCACGGGTTCGTCACCGCGACCGAGGGTTGGTGTCACATCGGCACGATCGGCCCGATCGCGGCGACGCGCGTGGGCGTGGACGGGACGCGGTGCGTCGCCCCCGCGCGCGCGGCTGGCTCGACGCGCGTCGCCGTCGCCGGCGCGGTGGCCTCGAGCGACGTCTCGCTGACGTACGTCTCCGGCGGCGGCGACGACGCCAGCGCGGACGGACGACGAAACGTCGTCGACGTCCTCCCCTCGCGAGTCAGCGCGGAGGGCGGCGTCGCGAGCGGCGAGGGCGTCGCCGCGTACGCGGACGACGGCGCGCTCGCGGCGGCGTGCGTCC
>MDSW01176114.1_pt1 | contig 42649 bp, 40 predicted proteins | sample 811171 | NCBI WGS metagenome assembly MDSW01 (sample SAMN05326641, study PRJNA326480) | marine metagenome | isolation source: seawater | place: Atlantic Ocean: North West | collected 2012
ATTAATTATTTCATTAACATTAACACCAATGCTGTGTTCAAAATTTTTAGCTATGAAGGAGAAAGAAGTTTCTTGGCTTAAAAGTTTAGATATTTTCTTTAAAAAAATAGATATGGCTTATAAAAAAATACTATCTTGGTCCTTGTCACATAGACTAAAAGTTTTAATTACAAGTTTAATTATTGTGCTTGCAAGTAGCATTCTTTTTTCAAAAGTTGAAAAGACATTAGTTCCCGAACAAGACGAGAGTCGTTTCACAGTAAGATTTAAAACCCCCTTAGGTTCAAATATGGACTATACATACAATAAATTATTAGAGATTGAAAAAATTATTAACCAATATAATGAATATACAGCTAGTGTTTTTTCATCTATTGGATTGGGAAGTCGAGGTCAAGTCAACAGTGGATTCATAAGTGTTAGACTAAAAGAAAAAAGTCAGCGCGCATTATCTCAATCGGAAATTATGGATAAAATGAGAAAAGACTTTAGTCAACTTGCAGGAGTAAAAGCTTTCCCATCAGGGGTTTCATTTGCTGGAGGAAGACGTTCAGAGAGATTACAATTTTCAATTACTGGGCCGAACATTGAAAAGGTTGCTGATTTAAGTGATCAACTTCTGATTAAATTATCAGAAAGTGAAGGTTTAGGAAACTTTGATCTTAATTTACAACTTAATCTTCCTCAAATGATTTTAAATATTGATAGAGAAAGAGCTTCTAGTTTTGGAATTAGTGGGGCTGATATTGCTGAAGCTATCTCAGTATTAAGTAATGGATTAGATGTTGCAAGATTTAATGATGAACCTGGCGATGGTCATAGATACGATATTAGAATGAAAGCTAAAGAAGGTTCATTTAATAAATTAAATGATTTAAATAAAATATATTTAAGAGGAAAATCCGGTGAATTAGTAAGACTTGATAGTATTGCATCCTTCAATCAAGAACTTGGTCCTGCAGTAATGGGTAGGCAAAATTTACAATATTCTTCTAATTTTTATTCGAATCCAACAATTTCGCTTGGAGAAGCAGTTAAATTAGTTAAGCAAAATAGTAAGAATATCCTACCAGGTGAATACTCCATTCAACTTGAGGGTCAAGCTAAAGAATTTGCAAAGACAATGAATAATATAATTTTTGTTTTTTTTCTTGCAACAATACTTCTTTATATGGTTTTAGCGAGCCTTTTTAACTCATTTTTTCAACCCTTAATAGTTATGTTAGCTCAGCCATTAGCTATAGTTGGTGGAATATTTTTATTATGGGTTACTGGAAATAGTCTCAATATTTACTCGATGATAGGTATGGTACTTTTAATTGGACTTGTTGCTAAAAATTCTATTTTATTAGTAGATATGACCAATCAATTGAAAAATTCTGGAAAAAACACAGATCAAGCCCTTCTTGAAGCATGTCCTATTCGTCTTCGTCCAGTTTTAATGACATCTCTAACATTAATTCTTGCATTGATGCCAGCTGCTTTAGGTTATGGAGCTGGTTCTGAGTCTAATGGCCCACTAGCAATTGCTGTAATTGGAGGAATGATTTCTTCTACATTACTAACATTAATTGTTATTCCCTCTGCATATTCTCTATCAATTGGTATGATCGAAAAAAAATCTAAGGCTTAGTAATTTTATTTACAATTAGTGCTCCTACCAAATCACCTTCAACATTAATTGTAGTTCTAAATGTATCAATCAATCTATCCATTGGTAAAAGAATAGCTAGCGCTTCTAAAGGTAATCCTAAAACCTGTAAAACCATTGCCATAGTAACCATACCAGCACTTGGAATTCCTGGGGCACCTATAGAGGCAACCATTGCAGTAAAAAATAATATGAGTTGTTGTGCTAAAGTTAAATCCATTCCGACTAAATTTGCAATAAATAAAGCCGCAGCAGCTTCGTATAATGCAGTCCCATCCATGTTCATAGTTGCCCCTAAAGGAAGGACAAAATTAGATATTTCTTTAGATGTTTTAAAATTATTATTTGCTACATTAAGCGTTATAGGAAGTGTTGCTGCACTTGAACTTGTAGCAAACGCAGTAATAAAAGCTGGCCTACCTTCTTTCCAAAAAAATAAAGGATTCATTTTGGTTAAGACAAATAAAATTGCTGGCAAAATAATTAATCCGTGAAACAAAATTAAAAATATTACGGTAAAAATAAAAATTCCTAGTTGAGAAAATAATTCCATATTCTGATTAACAACCATATTAATCAGTAAGGCAAATATACCAAAAGGAGCAAATAACATTACCCAATGAACAATTTTTAGCATTACTTCATAAAGACTTGTAAAAATATCTTTAGCTGCTTTAAGTTTTTTATTTCTATCATTTAAAGCAATTCCAATAATAATTGAAAAAATAATGAGTGGTAAAATCTTTCCGGAAGCAAGTGAATCAAATGGATTTGCAAATAAACTTAATAAAAATTGCTTTAAAAATTCTGGGATTGTCATCGTCTCGGAAGGTAAACTGTCAGATAGCTGCCAAGATTCAATATTTATACCGATACCTGGTTGAATAATATTCATAACAACTAGCGCTAAAGTAATAGCAATAGACATAGTCGTAACAAAATATAATAAAGTTGATTTCCATATTAAACTTGAATTCTTTCCCTTACCTAAATTAGAAATCCCTACAACTATAGAAAAGAAAACTAAAGGCACTAAAATCATTTTTAAACTTTTAATAAAAAGCTGGCCGACTAAATCAGTAATTACCAATAAATACTCGACAAAAAATAAATTAGGTAAAAGATTAATTATTAAACCTAAAATAATACCTAAGGAGGCAGCAATAAAAATTGACTTATTTATATTCATAATTATTCAAATCTTTCTAAAATGACTGAGAAAAAACCATCAGTTTTATGTTCATCTGGAGTTAATTTAATATATTTGTCTGAGTTTAATGGTATACCATATTTTGTAAAAATTGAATTCGGAGAAAGAATTCTAAAATTTTTATTTTTTAATAAAAAATTATCTACAATATCTTCATTCTCCTCTTTTAAAATACTACAAGTAGCATAAATTAAGTTGGCTCCAACTTTACACAATTTAGAAGCTGAATTAATTATTAAATTTTGTTTTATATTTAACTCATTTAAAGATTCTAGAGAATGTTTCCACTTTAAATCAGGATTTCTTCTTAATGTTCCTAGTCCAGTGCATGGAGCATCGACTAAAACCCGGTCAAATTTATTTCTCAATCTTTTTATCTTAGTATCGTTTTCATTTATGATTTTGTGGGTAACAATATTTGATGCTCCAGATCTTTTTAATCGTTTTTTTAAATTAGCTAATCTTTTATCTGAAATATCAAATGCATACACTCTGCCAGTATTTTTCATCATTGCTGAAATACCCAATGTTTTCCCTCCAGCCCCAGCACAAAAATCTGCTACCATATTGCCACGTTTAGGATTTACTAAAAATGTTATTATCTGACTAGCTTCATCCTGAATCTCAACAAGGCCATCTAAAAATAATAGATTTTTTTGTATTGATGTTCCTCTAGGTAAAGATATTGATATTGGAGATAAATTAGTTTTGACTATTTCATTTTTAAGTTCTGGAATACTAGAAATTAAACTATTTAAAACTTTTAAAATATTTTTTTCTTTTAATAAATTTACTCTTAAATTCAAATTAGCTGGTAAAAGAAGACTTTGCGCTAAACTAATTGAAGTTTCTTGACCATACTGTATCAAAAATTTTTCCCATAACCAATCAGGTAAACTAAATTTGGAAGCCCACTTTGTAACCTCAACTTTATTTGATTTTTTTTCTTTAAGCCATATTAAATCTTGCTTATCAAGAACACTAGACAATTCTCTGATACTTTTACCTAAAATTAGAGCCAAATAAATTATTACTAATTTTTTTGGATCCTCGTTACTTATATTTTCAATTAAATATCGTTTATTTCTAATTACTCCATAATATAATTCAGAAATATACGATCGATCTCGCCTACCAAAATTGTGATTATCCCTAAAAAATTTACTTAGTAGTCTATCGGCAGGATTTAATGTTATAAAATGTTCTTTTAAAATTTCTGAGCATGCTTTTATTACTAACTTATTCATTGATTTAATTTATATTTAGAACTTCTATTTGCTGAATAATCACACTTAAATCATCCTGAGTGATTGCTATTTTGACAGGTAAATATCCATACTCTTTCGCTAACCATAAATCGATTCTTTCTGGAGTTTGATAATTAAATTTTGCAACATGAAGAGTACTTAAATTTCCTAATTTAGTATTAATATCTAATTCATCAACATAATGATAGTTATAAATCTTAAAAACTTTTGCATTAGTTATTGGTATCTGCATTTTATTTAATGGGTTTAAAAACATAAATTGAAACATAAAACTTAATTGGTCTTGGGCTTCATCAATTAAATCATGTGTTTTTATATTTTCCTTTCTTTTAATAGTTAAAGTTTTCCTTTGCCAATCAAAGAAAGCCTCGGATTTCTTTTTTGCACCATGACTATATAAATAATATTCTGGCTTTAAACCTTTTTTATTAACAATACCTTTACTTTTTTGAGTCAGAGGTTTTGAATAAAAAATCGATGTTACTCCTTTTGCATTTGCAATATAGTCAATTTCATAATTTTTATTATTAATTTTATAATTAATTTTTAAATTACCAACTTCAGAAATTGACTTAGTTTCAGAATCGTTTGATAAGGATCCATCACTTCCGAATGGTTTTATTTTTTTAATTGATCCTTTATTTGGGCCAAGATCATGAAATACTTTATACACCATTAAAATAGAATTCACTGTCTCACCAAAGATAATTTTTCTTATTGGTGGAACAAATTCTTTTACTGGCTCACATAATTTACAATATACTTCTTTAATTTCTTCTTTTGGATTTTTTTTTACCAGTTCATCAACTAATGGATCATATAGCTTTGGTTTTTCAAAATTTTTCTTTTCAATTACATTTTCTTTATTAAATTTTGGTGGTAAATGAACTAATTGAATTTCTAAAATTTTTTTAGAATTTTCTTTAAATTCTATATTTAGAAAAAATATAAAATGAATCCCAATTGAAATTATTACGCCATATAGTATGTAACGATTGCCCATTTTGTCTTAAAACAAATTCGTTTCTACTAACACTTGATTAATATTAATGCCTATTTTAGTTTTTAACTCAATTTTTATAGGAATTCGATATGGATTTCTTAATATCCATAATAAGTGTTCTGAATTCTTTTTTTCTATTATTCTACCTTCATAAACATCTGCTTCTAACTCACCTTTAGAGGTTGCAACAATTTCTTGCCTTACTTTCTTATAAAAATATGTATGGCTTTTTTTTCCATCTATTATGTTAAATCTATAATTTTTTTTATTTAATGATTCAAAATTAAATTGATATAAATATGTCAATAAGTCTAGTTGATTTTTTTTCAATACATAAGTATCTGTATTTCCTTTATAGTTTATTTTTAATTCTTTTTTTTTCGAATCAAATATAGCTGAAATATTTTTTTTTGATCTTTTTTTATTTTTTATTTGGAATACTTTAGGTAAAAATCCATTTGAGCTTACTTTACCTTTACTAATAAGTTCTCGATCTCCCAAAATTTTCATAATACCTTCAGTCTTGGTTTTTGCCTTTATTACGTATTGATTATTGGTTTTTTTGAAATCTACTTCGACTTTACCCAAAATATTTTTTTCTTGATATAGTTTATATTCAATATCAAAACTTTCAGGAAATGGCTTGGCTCCAAGACTTAATGAAAAAAAAATAAGTACAAAAGAGAAAATTAAATTAAATAATTTTTGATTGCGGTTCATTTATATTTCTATTAGATATTTCTCCAAGCACATAAATAACTTCATCATTGTCGGATAAAATTTCTTTTGTTTTTTGTTTATCCTTGGGATCTATAATAACAACCATACCAATCCCACAATTAAAAGTTTTATATAACTCCTCATTACTTATATTTGCTTTTTCTTTCAACCAATCAAATATTACTGGCATATTCCACGATTCTTTTTTTAAAGTTGCTTTGTGATTTTCTTGCAAGATTCTAGGTATATTTTCGATCAGACCTCCACCAGTAATATGAACTAATCCATGTATATCAACTTTTTCGATTAAATTTAATATTGAGTTTACATATATTCTTGTTGGTTTCATTAAAATATTTGCAAAGGTTTCACCATTTATTTCATCATTAAGATTAATTTTTTCTTTTTCTAAGACCTTTCTTATTAACGAATATCCATTAGAATGAGGGCCAGAAGATGCAATGCCTATTATTAAATCTCCCTCTGAGATATTTGAACCATCTATAATATTTTCTCGCTCAACAGCACCTACACAAAATCCTGCCAGATCATATTCCTCTTTTGAGTACATTCCTGGCATCTCAGCTGTTTCACCTCCTACCAATGAACAACCTGCTAATTTGCAACCTTCAGATATCCCTTTTATAACATCTGTAGCTTTACTTATATTTAGTTTTCCACATGCAAAATAATCTAAGAAGAATAAAGGCTCAGCACCTTGAACTAAAATATCATTTACACACATTGCAACTAAATCTTGACCAATAGTATTATGAATATTTAAATCAAATGCTAACTTTAGCTTTGTGCCTACCCCGTCTGTTCCAGAAACCAAAATAGGATTTTTATATTTTTTTGGTATCTCAAACAATGAACCAAACCCACCTAAACCTCCCAGCACTTCTTTTCTATTTGTTTCTTTAGCAATTGGCTTGATTTTGGAAATTAATTCATCTCCAGCTTTTATATCTACGCCAGCATCTTTATATGAGATAGAGTTTTTTTTATTAATGGAATTTTGAGACAATTTTTTTTACCCTCTGAAAATATAGATACTTTACGTATAATGTTAATTTTAACTGAATTTACAATCAATAGATAATTCTCAGCTAATCTTATGGAACAACTTCTTCTTAATATTGAATTGCCTGTACAAAAAACCTTTGATAATTTTATAGTAGGCAACAATAAAGAATGTTTTGATTCACTAAAACAATTTATTTTGCCTAATAATGATATTTTTTTTATTTATTTATGGGGTGAGGAAGGATCAGGTAAATCACACATAGTGGAAGCAATTAAAAAAAACAATATATCGACAATAGAAGATATTGATAAAGCAAATGAGATAGAACAGATCAAAATTTTTAATCTTTACAATGAGCATAAGGCATCAAAAAGAAAACTATTAGTAACGGGTAATAACAACCCTAAAAAGATGATGTTAAGGGATGATTTATCAAGTCGTTTAAGTTGGGGTTTAGTTTACAAGTTAAATCTTCTTCAAGACAAAGAGAAAAAATTAGCATTAAAACAATATTCTAAGGATAAGGGGATTAATCTCAAAAATGAAATTATAGAGTATTTACTTAGATATTTTAAAAGAGATCTTCCTTCGCTTCTTGCAACTATTGATGCTTTAGACCGCTGGTCTCTCAAAACAAAACGGCCTATCACAATTCCTCTTTTAAAAGATATGATTCAAAAAGATATATTTAATTAAATTATATTTTTCCAACTAAATCCAATGCAGGCTCAAGAGTTTCTGATCCTGGTTTCCATGATGCAGGACATACTTCGTTTGGATTAGCTTCAATATGTTGTGCAGCTTGTATTTTTCGAACTAAATCTGCTGCTGATCGACCTATACCCAAATCATTTACTTCAGCTGTTTTAATTATACCTTCAGGATTAATAATAAAAGTTCCACGTAAAGCTAGGCCTTCTTCTTCTATCATTACCTCAAAATTTCTTGCTAAAACACCTGTTGGATCTCCTAACATTGGAAATTTTATTTTTTTGATTGATTCTGATGAATCATGCCAAGCTTTGTGGCTAAAATGCGTATCTGTAGAAACTGCATAAACTTCTACATTCAATTTTTTTAACTCATCATAATGATTGGCAAGGTCATTTAATTCAGTGGGGCATACAAAAGTGAAATCTGCTGGATAAAAAACAAATGCTGACCAATGTCCTTTTAAATCATTTTCTGAAATATCTATAAATTCTCCATACTTATCTTTAGCGTGATAAGCGGTAACTTTAAACGGCTTAACACTTGTATTTATTAAACAACTCATTTAATTATCCTTATAAAATATTGATTCAAGGATAATTTTAAAAGAATTATTTAATATGTATAATTAATTATATATATATGATTAATTAATAATATTTATTATAAGTTTGCTTTACTTATTTCAAATAATTCTTTCTCTCTTTGAAGTTGTTTTAAACGAGCCTCGACTCTAGATTTTTCATAAAAATTACCATCTCTTGCTCTAACTGCCATATCCATTTGAATTATGGCTTCTTGTAAATTGTATTTATAATAATTTGACTGCGATAGACTTTCATATTGCAGTAGCTGATTTCCTTTTATAGAATATGCTTTTGCTAATAACTTATAAAGTTCTGAATCCTTATTAAAAGCAATAAGGTAGTTTTGTAAAAACTTAATTGCGTCATTGACAGAATTTGTTTGAATTAAGTAATTAGCTAATTCATAAACAAATGCTCTGTAATTTGGGTATTTTTTTAGAGCTTTTTTTATTGCTTCATATGCTAACTTTGTATCTCCTTTTTTAATTAAATATTCTATGTTTAGTTGCTCAATCATTGGGTTTTCAATATCTTTATCAAAAAGCCATTTTAATTGTCTTTGAGCGCCATCAAAATCATCATTTAATAAATAAGCATAAGCTAATGCATACCTCTCACCTAACTCGCTTACGTACGTTTTATTTTTAATATTAGCTTCTAATTCTTTTTTTACTAACCTCCTATCCTGTAAAAAAACTCTAATTTTGCCTTTTACAAAATGAAAGCTTGGATTATCCATACGTTGTTTATATGGAAAATCTTTTATTCGATCTTCGATATCACTGATTCGCTCAGAAGTAATTGGGTGAGTTCTTAGAAAAGAGGGAGCTGCCCCAATTGAATGTCGATTCCCTTTCTGAAGAGTTTTAAAAAAATCAACAGACCCCCTCACATCAAAACCTGCTTTATCAAGAATTTTAATACCAACACGATCAGCTTCTTTTTCATTTTCTCTAGTAAAATCTAAAACATTTTGAACTCCTAAAGCTTGAGATGCAACAAGAGCTCCTCTTGCTAAGTCCGGATTAGATCTTGATAATAATAAAGCAAGCCCTAAACCAAGATAAGATTTGAATGAGTCTTTTTGAAGCTTACCTATCATTCTTGCTATATGTCTTTGAGTTATGTGGGCAATCTCATGACTCAATACACTTGCAAGTTCTGATTCGGAATTGGCAGATAAAATAAGGCCAGTATGCACCCCGATTACATTGCCCAACATTGCAAATGCATTAATTGATGAGTCATTAACAATAAAAAAAGTTAAGTCTTTACCTGAATGATCACTTGCTCTAACTAACTTATTTGCTAAGTTATACAAATAATCTTCTATCTCAGCATCCGTAATTACACTATCACTTTGATAGACCTGCTGAAGTATTTGATTTCCAATAACACTTTCTTCGTGAGCTCCAATTACTGTCTCACTATAATCACCTAAATCTGGTAATTCATTAGAAAAAGATATTCTAGAAAATAAAAAAATACAAAGGAAAAGCTTTTTCATCGTTTTGTTTAAAGTTATTATGATATTTTAATTAATATAATTATTATAATCCTATGCTCTCACATATTGATAAAGATGGTAATGCAAAAATGGTTGATGTTTCAAAAAAAAGTAACACAGAAAGAATTGCAATTGCATCAGGTTGTATCAGAATCAAAAAAGAAACTATCAATTTAATTGAAAATAGTGGTTTAAAAAAAGGTGATGTTTTAACTGTTGCCAAAATTGCAGGTATACAAGCAGCTAAAAATACATCTAGCCTAATTCCTCTGTGTCATAATATTAATTTGAATAAAATTGATATCAAATTTAATATCAATAGTGTCGAAAAAAAAATATATTGCGAATCAACTATTAGTTGTATTGGAAAAACTGGAGCTGAAATGGAGGCACTTTCTGCTGTATCAGTTGCACTTCTTACAATATACGATATGTGCAAAGCATCAGATAAAAATATGATAATTTCTGAAATTAATTTGCTTGAAAAGCATGGTGGCAATTCAGAGTCATAGAAATTTAAAAATAAATTTTACTTAAGTTGTTTAATAATATTTTTGGCAACTAATTTCGGATCAATATTATTTATTTCATAATCTTTATCTTGAATCCAAAAAGCATTTCTCCCCCACGGTTTATATCTATTTGGTTGTCCAACTCCAAAAACTGTAAAAGATTTAGTTTTTACGGCACTTGCAAGATGACCTAAACCGGAATCATTGCCAACGTAAAAATCAGATTTTTTAATAATTGCAGTTGTTTCCAAAAGATTATAGTGGCCACAACAGTCCAAAATTATTCCTTTATATTCCAAAATAAATTGACGAGATAAAACAGCATCTTTTTGATCTCCAACTAAAACAATTATTTCAAAATAATCTTTTAGAAGCTTTGCCAGCTCAATAAAGTTTGAAACCTTCCAAATTTTTCCATTAAAATTTGCTCCTAGTCCCAAAGATAATATTCTAGTATTGGGATACTTTCTAAAAATTTGTTTTGTAAGTTCACTTTCATAATTTGAAAGCCAAATATTAGTTTCAGGGGGGGGACCTTCAATAATTCTTTTTAATGATAAATGATGTTTTTCAACGCTATGCATGCCCTTACTAGATTTATTTGATAGTTTAAATAATTTTTTCTTTGACTTTATAAAATATAAGAGTGCGTCTGATCTTAAGTCAACAGCCAAATCATAGCTTTCCTGCCTAAGGCTTTTAATTAATAAGATGACGCCATACCAACCCAGATCTTTATCTTTCTCAAAGAACTTATTAATATAGGGGCAGTATTTAAAAATAATTTTGGATCTTTTATCGCCAACAATATCAAAAATTGCATTAGGATATTTCTTATACAAAGACTCAAGTGTTGGGATTGTTAAAATTACATCTCCTATATTTGATAATGTAATGAATAATATTTTTTTGACATTATTATCTTTTATTAATTTTTTCATTTTATAATTTTTAAAAAATTATTTTTTTTCTTCATAACCTTTATGCTTATCATAATTCCAAAGATATTGGGTTGGAGCAAATTTAATTTCATTTTCTAAAACTTTATTTAATTTTCTTGCGCTTGAGATATCGTTAGAAGATAAAGTTTTAAAGTGAATATCAAAACCTTTACCAATACTTAATCTTTCTCCAAATGCCATTATTACTGTTGCTCCTGTTTTTTTTGCTAATTTACTTACCAAAATCATAGTATATGCTGGTCGCCCAAAAAAATCTGCCCACTCACCTTCTCCTTTATTTGCAGCTTGATCTGGTAATATTCCAACAGCTTCACCTTTTTTTAATGCTGTTAGAATTTTTTTAACACCCATTTTATTTGTTGGAGCCAAAACGTTTAATCCTTTTTGCCTTCCTTCTTTAATTAATCTCTCTAACCATTTTTGCCTAGGTGGTCTATAGAGAATAGTAAGAGGATATTTTGAGCCATAGTAAATAGATGTTATTTCATAGCATCCAAGATGGGGTGTTAAAAATATAATTCCTCTTTTTTTACTATGAGCTTTTTCAATTTCACTTAAACCTTTAATTTCATTTACCCAATTTAAAATTCTTTTTTCTTTACTAGCCCAAATAGCAAAACTTTCCATTATAGTTTTTCCAGTCTCACTAATATTTTTATTAATTGCTTCACTTAAATCATTTTTATTTTTATATAAATTAGAAAAAGTTAAATTTTGAACCAATAAAAATTTACTCTTTTTATTAATGAAATGAAAAATATAGCCTATTAAAATTCCTAACAATTGAATTATTACAAGTGGGATACAAGAAAATAGAGCCTTAAAAATATTTAAAAATATTCTATTCATTTTTTATATCTTTTATCTTTAAAAAAATATGCAAAATAAAATGCTTTTTTTAAAAAGCCCTCGTGAATTTTAAATATTGTACGCGTAAATGGATACACTATTTTTTCCCATCCTTTTAATTTATTCTTTTCATAACGTTCATTACCAATAGAAGATTCATATCCTTTATCCCATGTGGCTATTTGCGGCTGAATTGTCAAAACATCTAATCCAGACCTCCATGGTAAACCCATAATTGTGTCATTAGGACAAGTTACTCTTTTCATTGATCTAAGAAGTTTCTTTGCTCCTGAATAAGATATCAAATATGCATAAGCACCTCCTGGTGAAGTTGCTAATCGTGTTAAATAAAAATCTTTGTGTACTTTTAAAATTTTTCTTTGCATCAATTGCGTTATTTTAGGTTTACCTAAAAACCTTATAAGCTCCCATGGGTAATTACAATCTAGAAGGCTTTCTAAAACAATTTTAAATTCTTTTGATAAAACCACATCGTCTTCAAAAATTAATGAAACTTGAATCTCTTTTTGCACTATATTTTTCAATAAAGATCTATGTGAAAAATAGCATCCCAATTCCCCTGGAGATAGGTCTTTACCATAGCAAAGTCTTCTTCGTAATCCATCATAATCAGGATGATTTTTTAAATCTTCTTTTGCCCCATCTATACCATCAAAAAAAATAAATTCATCACAAATATTTTTAAGTTTATTTTTTATAGTCTGACGTCTTACTTTTTCCTTTGTTAGGCTTATAACAAAAGTTTGTATCTTTTTATCTTTTAATTTCATGAAAATTATTCTCTCATACTCTTAGAAATACTGATATAAAATTAGATACTCTTATATAATGATTTTATATATATAACTTTATGTTTTTCTAGTAAGTTTATGCTCAATTCCATTCCTATAAAATTTGAAAACTTGCTTCTTTTGGCTTTACCATTATTGTTAATTTTTTACCGAGGTATTGCTGATCTTACTGTTCTTTCAATAGGAATTATTTTTTTATATCAATCTTATAAAGCAAATAATTGGAAATGGTTAAAGCAACAATGGTTTATCTTTAGTTTAATTTTTTGGCTGTATCTTTTAATTTTTAATACTCCATTAAGCAGAAACCCTTCAGAAAGTTTTTTATACTCTCTTGCCTTTATTAGGTGGCCCCTTTTTGCTATGGCCCTTTCAATGTGGCTTTTTAAAACTAATATTTCAAAAAAATATTTTTTAGTTTCCATGGTATGTACCTTACTATTTATAATTTTAGATGTGTGGTGGCAATATATTTTCCATTATGATTTTTTCGGTAATCCAAAATATTCTTTTAATCCTGAACGGTTAACTGGCCCATTTAGAGATAATCCTATGCCTGGAATTTTTTTAGCAAGATATTTATTTTTAATCTTATATTTTGCTTTCTTTTTAAAATATTTCAATCATCCACTCAAAAGTATTATTTTCATCTTTTTAGTTCTAATAATTGGTGCCTCTACTATTTTTATTACTGGAGAAAGAATGGCATTCTTGATTTTTATTAGTGGGTCATTAATTGTTACTTTGGGGCTAATTCTTCATTTTAAAAAATACAAGAAATACATAGCGCTTGGGGTACTCCTCACTTTCGTATCTATAAGTGTATTTTCTCTCTTATTTCCAGATACTTTTTACAGAACTATTACTAGCTTAATTTTTAAACTTCAAAATTTTTCAAATTCAGATTATATGTTAGTTTTCAAAAGTGCATATTATGTTTGGCTAGAATCCCCTATCTTTGGAGTTGGTCTTCATCAATACAGAGATGCTTGTATTAATTTAGGTTTTTGGGGCTCCGGAGGAGGTGTATGCTTTCACCCTCATAATATATCTCTTGAACTTTTATCTGAATCTGGTGTTTTAGGATTTATACTTTATTATATGATAATAATCTCAGTTGCTTTTAATGTATTTAAAAGTTTTCTTGATAAAAAAGACTGGTTGATTCTTTTCTTATCTTTGAATTTACTATTCGTATCTTTTTTCCCATTGATTGGTGGTATGAGCCTCTTTAATAATTGGATTGGCGCAATAGTATGGTTATTCGTAGGTTGGGTATTAGCTATTTCTAATGATAAAGATTCTAAATTGATTGTTTAAATATTTTAAAAACCTTAGAAACTTTTAATTGTTTGAGATCGAATGATTCTAAGATATAGAAAGGTTTTCTTGATAATTCTGACTTTTTTCCTGAAGTTGTTGGGCCAAATAACGCAATTCCTGGTTTTTTCAAACAAGATGCTATGTGGCTTAATCCAGAATCATTCCCAACAAAAAAAATAGATTTTTTTATAATTCCAGCTACATCCATTAAATCTATTGATTTAAATTTATATCCAGGCATATTTTCACTAAGTTCTAATTCATCAGGACCATAGATGCTAATTACATCAATTTCTTCTTTTAAAAATTTATGTGCTAGTTCTTTAAAAAAAGGCCATCTTTTTTCTTTATGATTTTGAGAAGACCCTGGAATCAAAACAACATACCTTTTAGAAATTTTTTTCTTTTTAAGTAAAAAAGAAACGTCATTTGCCATCCAATTAATATCAGGTTTTAAGATCTTACTTGAAGGAATTCCCTGATCTTTAAGCATATCAATTAAACCTTGAAGACCAGATATTGGGTGATCTTTTCTATTTGTTGTAATCCAGAATGATTTTTTGAGAAATACTTTTTTATACAATAAAGTTCTTTGGGAATTCTGTAAATCGAAAACATGACTAAAATTAAATCTATTTAGCTCATTATTGAGTTGTAATAATTTTTTAAAATTCCAAATTTTAAATCTATTATCCACTATGATGTCATTTATATAGGGACTAGCAAGCATTAATTTTTTAAATGGAGATGAAGTTAATAAGATTAAATTTGAAGATGAATATTTATTTTTAATTGTTCGAAATATCCCATCTGATTGAATTAGATCTCCGAATGCACCATGTTTTATAACTAAAATATTTTGTTTACTTTTGCTCATAAAAAATAATCATGAATAGCTAACTTTTTTTGGGTAATATCTTAGTATAAATATCGATAATATTATTTCCGAAAACTTTTTCAGTATAATTTTTTTTAAATTTTTTATACCCATTTTCAGCTAATTTTTCTATTAAATTTCTATTATTGATTAAATTATTTAATGCCTTTGCTAATTGTTGTATGTTATCAATTTCAACAAGCACTCCGTCATTCATATGAGAAATAGTTGCCAAAGGTCCTGGAGATTTACATGCCACTATAGTCTTTTTTGCAGCCCACGATTCTATAGTAACTACTCCAAATGAATCATTTCTTGAGGGGAATACGCAGATATCAGCTGTTGCCATTAATTTTTCATTGTCCTCTCTCCACCCAAGAAATTTTACCCTCTTATCAAGATTAAGTCTTTTCATTTGAGTTTTTAATTTTTTTTCTAGCGGGCCTGATCCTGCTACCCATAAATAAGCGTCTGGAACTAAAACCATTGCATTTAACAAAATATCAATTCCTTTCACAGGATGAAGCCTAGATAGAGATAATAAAAGTGGCTTATTTTTAGGTGTATCGAAATCTCCTCTATTTATTTTTTTTAAGTTATTTTTTTTAGTAAAAATAGGTAGTTCATATATTTTACTTTTTTTAATCCCTTGTTTAAAAATATGATTCTTTAAATCATTAGTTAGAGCAATATGGTAATCACAATTTCTAAATCTTTCTACACCCCTATATCCACTATGCCAACCTATATTAATATGCTTACCATGTATTAAAAAACTAGAAGCCCTTCCCATCCAGTAATGAATGATATCTGGTTCAAATTCTTTTATGGCTTCACTGATAACTTTTTTAGTATTCCATTTAAATAATTTATTAAACGATGAAGTGCTATATGGAATTTTTAAATCGATTACTTTTTTTATTCTTTCTTTATTTCGATTACTAATAATAACGTGTTGTTTTATTTTCTTCTTTTTTATTGCTGTAATGGCATCAATAAAAAATATCTCTGCTCCTCCTTCTGATGCACCTCCCATTATTTGAAGAATTTTCATTTTATATTTTTAGAATAAATGGGAAAAAACGTCCTAATCTTCTTTGCCAATTTATCCATTTTCTTTTAGTTGAATATTCATGTTTTTTACAATCAATTAAAGTAATATTCTCACATTCAGATAAAGTATGAAGACCATCTGAATAAATTTTATGAAAATTAGGCTTTATTGTATCTACTTTCTTAGCTTCAAAATCTTTTTCTGTTAATTTTTCGATTTTTAAAAGATTTATTTGGCTACCATATGTTTTTTTACAATCTTGAACTGGTAAATGTAAACTATTATTATGTAAAAAAGGAGTTCCTCCTGGTCGGCTATTTTCAATACCAACCATTACTGGATTTTTAGGATGTTCAGACCATTCGTTTAATAGACTATCTGTATATGCTATATTTAATTCCTTCATTGCTCGTCCATTCGGACCTGGTAAAGAATAAAATACCCACCATTTATCTTTAAACTTAATTATGCTTGGGTCTATCATTGGAATATTTTTCATAATCTCTTTAACTTTTTGCCATTTATCTGGAAAACTAACAGGTTCATAAATAAATGTTTTACCAGATTGGCTAGACTCTGGAATCATATATATTTTGTCTTTATCAGAAATAATAAATGGATATGATAAATGATAATTACTTGATAAAGAGTGGTGAAAATCTACTTTTTTTAAATTTTTATTGAAAACAAAACAATCAATATTTCCTTTTTTTATTCTATAGTCTAAAGCTTCAACAAAAACATACAATTTACCATCTTTCCAAATTCCAAATGGGTCTGCATAAAATTGAAAAGATTTTTCTGGGTATATCCATACAATATTATTTTCTTTTTTATTTTTAATAAATTTTGATATTTTTTTATTTAAAATACCTACAGCCCAAATATCAGTCTCAATTTTTTTATTCACTTTTTAAACCTTAAGCACTTTCATATACTTTTAATGTATTTTCTAACATCTTATTTAAACTAAATGATTCTGAAAAAGGAACTTTTGGAGGAGTTTTTATCCACTTGGAAGCCAATAAAACTCCCTGAGATAATTCTCCTTTTTTGATTCCTCCTTGAGGAAATATTTCGTTTAATTGCTCTCCTACTCCCCCATGATTATAAGCAATTACTGGAATTCCTAATTTTAAAGACTCCATTGTAACTCTTCCAAAAGCTTCTGGTTCTCTTGATAGTGAGAATACAATATTTGAAATTGACATAATTTCTCTTATATCTGAACGATGCCCTATAAATAAAATATTTTTTTCTACTCCTAATTCAACGACTTTCTCTTTTAACTCATTTAAAAAATTTACTTTATCCTTTTTAACATCTCCAACTATTAAACCAATCACGTTTGGATGTTGTTTTTTCAATTCAGAAATTATCTTGATAAAATCTTCTTGCCCTTTCCATCTTGTGATTCTAGCAGGCAATGTCAATAAAATTTTGTTCTTAGTTACTGGATAACATTTATACCATTCATCAATCCAAAATTTGTCTGGTTTATACAAAAAAGGAAATTGTATTGGATCAACACCACGATAATTTAAAAAAATATTTTTTGGATTAATTTTATAATTATCTAATACATAGTTTTTAATTGTTTGTGAAATTACAATTACCTTATCTCCTTTTGCCATTATTGCACTATAAGCGTTTACAGAATAAGAGCCATGAAAAGTAGTTATAAATTTTGGTTTAATTTTAGAGGGCACAATCTTGAGTGCAAAAAAACAAATCCAAGCAGGCAATCTTGATCTAGCATGTAAAATATCTATCTTATTTTCAATGATAAATCTTGCTAAAGTAATTACATACCTAAATGTGAAAATTGATTTCTTACCAATCTGCCATTTAAAATGCTCACTTCCTTCTTTTATTAAATGACTTACCATCCTTCCACCGCCAGAAATTACTATTGATCTATGACCTTTATTTAATAAATATTTTCCAACTTCAAGGGTGCCTCTTTCAACTCCTCCAGAATTTAATTCTGGAATAATTTGTAATACAGTTAATTTTTTTTTATTATTTTTTATCATTAAAATAATGGTTATTTAAATTACATTGAATGACTTTTTTATCTTCTTTTTTAAATATTCCTTAGCTAATCTACTATTTTTTACATAATACTCATAATTTTTAGCAATTTTTATTATTGCCTTTGAATAATCTTCAATATTACTTGCTGATTCAGAATTCTTAAAAGAAGTTAAGTCCTTCATTGACATACCTTTTGAATTAATAATTGGTTTTTCTAAAAAAATTGCGTCCGTTATAAATCCGGATCCATTGTATTTATATTTAATATTTGAATATGGTAATAAAAAAATATCAATTGATTTCATTAATTTAATAAATTCTTTATTATCGTCAACACCATATACATATTTAACCTTTACATAACTAGAAATGTGTCGACTTAAATATTCATAAATTTTAAAAAAAATTGTTCTTTTAGTTTTATCTTTACTCAATTGAATAACAAAAGTTACTTTTAAATTTATTTGGTTTTTCTGAAAATATTGTCTTAAGCTTTTAATAATTTTTGGAATTAGAAACGTTCCTTTTGATGGTCTTGGATTTCCCAAGCATCCAACACATATATGATTATTTTTTACTTTCTTTACATTGACTTCAACATTATACGGAACTGAAACAGGTAAAATTAATTCTCCTAAACATTTTATCTTTATGTCATTCTTAATTTTTTTTGTTAACTCTTTAGTTTCTGCATATAAATGTATTTCACCTTTATTAACTAAAGAAAAAAATTTTGATAAAGTAGCTTTGGGTAAATTTTCTATAAATACAACATCTAAAATTCTAATCACTGGTGTTATATTTGGTGGAAATAAATTCTTTTCATATAAATCAGTTATTACTGATATTTCTAGCTTTCTTGCGGAAGGTATTATAATTTTATCTATTTTATTTAGCTTGTGCTCATGGAAAATTTTTATTAATTTCTTTCCTGACGCTTGAATATAATTTTTTGGTTCTTGTCCCTCTTCTTTTAAATTTAATTTTGGTAACTGAGAAATGATTTTATTTTTGAATGGCATTTCACTTGAATCAATATCTTCACATGAAATTACTAAGGTCTTTTCATTACCTATTAACTCATTAATTGCACTTACTTGAGTTCTCTCATGACCAATGGCAGAAAAAAGTCTTCTTTCTAAAATTATTATATTTTTATCCATTTTTTACTTCTTCAAACTTTTGTTCCAAAAAATAAATTTATTAACCAAGTTGCACATTTTTTTGCCTCATTTGGAAAAATTTTTACTTTTCTATTTATTTTATAATTACCATCTTCATCATAAAATATATAACCTTCTTTTCTTAGCATACTAAGACTATTTTTTATTCTATTATTCTTAGATTTTTTTTGTTTTAAAATTCCAACTTGCTGACCTGCTGTGAGTGATTCATAAATCATTGAGATTGAATCTTCACTAATCCATGAAATTTTTGTATTGTTAAAATTATTTTCTAACCAATTTTCTTCTTGATCTTTTAAAGGAACAATTATTAAATTTTTTTTTCTTATTTTTCTTATTTTCATAATAAAATCTTGAGGAGTTCTTCTTGAAGTGCTCAACAAAAATTTTATCGATCCATTATTACTAACTAAGTCTTCTATTTGATTAATTAGATAGTTACTATCCCAAATAAAATTTTTAGAAGTACCCCCTATCAAAATTAAACTTTTTTTTGAATCTTTTATACCTTTATTTTTACCATCACATAAAGCTCCCTTAGTTTTGTATATTAATCCTTTCCCATTATATTTATCATGGTCGGGAATTATGCAAAGATCAAACCAATTTATAGGCATACTAGGCTTCATTATTATTATTGATTTGCCACCAAATATAATTTTTGCAATCAAAACACTTATATGGACTTTATGTCCTATTCCTATTATCAAATCTGGTTTTGGTAATTCTATTAATTTTTTGTATTTAAATAAAAGTGAACCCATATTGTTTATATCAATATTAAATAATTTAGTTTTTATTTCATTTTTTATGAATTTAACTAATGCCAATGATTGCTTCTCATGACCAATTTTTCCGTCAAGAAATCTCCATACTGTAATTTCTTTTTGTAAGCTCATAATTGTGAATTAACCAATAAATTATTTATTATTTCTGCTGATTTAGGAGCCATAGTTAATCCGTACCGAAAATGTCCAGAGTTAATAAAAATATTTTCAAACTCATCATCTTTACGAATTATAGGAATATTATTTTTTGATCCTGGTCGAAAGCCAGACCAATGGTTTTCTACTATAATATTTTTTAACTCGGGTATTAAAGATTCTGATTTTTTCTTAAGATAATCGATAGACTCAATTGTTATCTTATCGTCAAAACCAACTTCTTCAACCGTACTGCCTGCAATTATGACTCCATCTTTTCTCTGAAGAATATAAAAGTCATCTGAATAAAGTATATGATTAATTTTAAGTTCAGATGCTTTGTATTGAATCATTTGGCCTCTCACAGGATAAATTTTATTTGTATACTTTGGTTTTATCATAGACACCCATGCTCCTGAAGTTACTATAAAATAATCTGCCTTAATTAGATTATTATCTTTTGTTGGCCATTCATTTATTAACTTTGCACTATTTTTAATAGGACAAAGTTCAATATTTTCTATAATTTTTATTTCTTGGTGTATTAAATACTTTTTAATTGCTTTCATCAATCTTGGTGACCTTATTTGAGCTACCAAAGGCATTAATAAAGCTGTTGATTTATGAAAGTCTACATCTTCTATTTTATATTGATGTTTGGAAGCCCATTTATTGATTTTAATTAGGTCATATGGTGGAATAATCATCATTCCCGTTCTGTCAAACTCTGGATCTATTCCAGTCACTTTGAATAATTTTTTTGAAAATTCTTTATAAAATTCTGCAGAATTTAAACATAAATCATAAACTTCAGACGGATAAATCCATGGCATTAATGGAAATAAAATACCTGCTCCTGCCCAAGAAGATTCTTTACCAATTTCGTTTTTATCCACTATAGTAACTTCAAAGCCACTTTCTTTTAATTTAATTGCTGTAAGACATCCGATTATGCCTCCACCGATAATTGCAACTTTCTTACTCAATTACTTACCATTTATCGTAAATTTTTCAAATTCAATTAAATTATTTGGCAAACCTAAAATAACTATAACATCATCTTTTGAAAGCTTAATATCTGGTCTAGGTTCAATATCTTCTAACATATTTGGTCTTCTTAAATGTTGAATTTCAACACTAAATTCCTCAAATGGTATTTGGTTAATTAGTTTGTTGAATAGGTAGAAATTTTTTTTAATCTCTATTGAATGAAGCTGCAATTGGTCTTGTCCTTGAAGGTCATCGCCGGCTTCCGAAGCCCCCATAAAATATCCTCGAAATATCTTATATCTTTCATTTCTAAAAGAGCGTATTTTTCTAATTACTCTTGTTAACGGAATATCAAGCAAAACTAAAGCATGGGATGCAAGCATCAAACTTCCTTCTAAAACTTCCGGGACAACATCTGTGGCACCAGCATCTTGTAATTGTTGAATTGAAGAATCGTCACTTGTCCTAACAACTACAGGTAGATCTGGATAAGTTTCTCTAATTACATTGAGTACTTTTGTTGAAGCTCTATCATCAGAATAAGTTATCACCAAAGCTTTTGCTCTTTCAATCCCTGCTGCCCTCAGAACAGCTCTCCTACTTGCATCGCCATACATGACTTTTTCACCGGCATTAGCTGCATCATTAACTCGATTAAGATCCATATCAATTGCAATGAAAGAAATATTTTCTTCTTTAAGAAATCTACCTAAATATTGGCCTCCTCTTCCGTAACCACATATAATTACATGTCCACTAAAATCTTCGCTTGATGCTTCTATTTTATTGACTAATTTCTCGCTATTTCTTAGATATTCCTTTGATATGAATCTTGCTATACGGCCATTAAATGGAATAATAAATGATGCAAATAACATGGATATTAAACATACTGATAAAATAATTTGAAGTAAGTCGCCAGATATAAGATTTTGCTCTTGGCCTAATGCAAGAATCACAAAACTGAATTCACCAGCTTGTCCTAAAATTATTCCCGACCTGATTCCAACTCCTAATTCATACTTAAATATTCTTGCTAAAAAAGCGATAAGTAATATTTTAAAAATAGTATACCCAGCAAATAATACAAATATCAACGGATAATAATTTATAACAACTTCTATATTAAGCATCATCCCAATACTAATAAAGAAAAGTCCTAATAAAATATCCCTAAAAGAAGCAATATCAGATTCTACTTGGTATCGATATCTTGTCTCAGATATTAACATTCCTGCGATAAATGCTCCTAATGCATAAGAAAGGCCTGTTAACTTGGTTACATATGCAAAAATTAGTGTAATCATTAAAACGTTAAGAACAAATAATTCTCTTGATTTTTGTTTTGCAACTATTCCAAACCAAAAATTCATTATTGGTCTTCCAACTTTGAAAAGAATAAAAAGTAAAACAATAATCTTAAAAAGGGATATCCATAATAAACTATATAAATCAATAACTTGTGCGTTAAAAACTGGAATTAAAATTAAAATAGGAATCACGGCAATATCTTGAAATAGTAAAATACCAATTGATAATTGACCATGTCGACTATGAAGATCGATTCTCTCCATCAATATTTTAGAAACAATTGCTGTCGAAGACATCGTTAAAGCTGATCCGATAATAAATGCTTCAGCAAGATCTAACCCCAAAAATGTTGAAAATATTATTGTCGTTGCGAGAGTTATAAGAACTTGTGTTCCGCCAAGCCCAAATAAAATATGTCTCATAGAATTTAATTTAGGCAAACTAAACTCCAAACCAATTGTAAACATAAGAAATACAATTCCAAATTCTACAAAATGCCTACTAGACTCTGAGTCAGGTAATATTCCAAAAGCATATGGCCCAAGCAATAAACCAACAACAAAATAAGCTATCATAGGTGCTAATCTTAGATATCTGAATAAGGCGACAGTAAGCACTGAGCTAACTAACAAGAGAATAATTAATTGAATTGATTCAAACATAATAAGTGAGCAATTTCATATATAACTTTATTCTACTATCAAACCCTTTTATACTTATAAAATAATATATATTTAAAGAAAAAAATGAATAAAAATTCAAATCAAATTAAAGATCTTGCACAAAAAGTTCTTAATATTGAATCAGAGGAAATACTCCAAGCTAGTAAAAATATTTCTAATGATTTTACCAATGCGGTAAACGAAATTTTAAATTGTACTGGAAGAATTGTTTTAAGCGGCATGGGTAAATCAGGACATATTGCAAGAAAAATTGCTTCAACTTTTGCAAGTACTGGCACACCCGCTTTTTTCATGCATCCTGGTGAAGCAAGTCATGGTGATCTTGGAATGATTACTGAAAATGATATTGTTATCTTTTTTTCAAATTCTGGTCAAAGTGATGAATTAATCTCAATCTTTCCGACAATTAAAAGAATTGGGGCTAAAATTATTGGTATATCTGGTAATGTTAAATCAGAATTAGCTAATGAAAGCGATATTCATATCAGTACTGCTGTTTCCAAAGAGGCATGTCCACTAGGGCTTGCTCCAACTGCTAGTACTACGGTTTCGTTGGCAATAGGAGATGCACTTGCAATATGTGTATTAGATTTAAGAGAGTTTACTGCAGAAGATTTTGCAAAATCCCATCCTGGAGGTAATTTAGGAAAAAATATGCTTGTTAAAGTTAAAGATATTATGAGAACTGGAAAAAATATTCCATCCATTACTATTAAATCCTCATTGAAAGATGCAATCGAAGAAATATCAAGTAAAAAAGTTGGTTTTACTGGCATAGTAAATGACAAAAATAAGTTAATGGGAATTTTAACTGATGGCGATTTAAGAAGAGCATTACTTAATAACAAAAATATTAATTCATCAATTGAAGAATGTATGACAAAAAACCCTATAACTCTCAAAGGCACTGAAATGGCAATTGAGGCAGTAAATATAATGGATAAATCTAAAATCAATTGTTTTCTAATAACTGATGACAATCAAAAAGTAATTGGAATGTTAAATCTGAATGATCTTTTTGCTTCAAAAGTTATTTAACTAAATGGTTAATAAACTTTCAACGATATTTGTATTATTGCTTATCTTAATAATTGCCCTTATAACTTATTGGCTCAAAATTGAAGTAGAAAAAGAACTTTTTATTAAAAATAATACTAATGGAAGTGGCCCTACATTTTACTTAAAAAAATTTGACAGTATGCAAACAAAAAAAAATGGTGATGTAAAATTTACGATAAGTGCAAAAAATATGAAAGAGTTCGATTATGCTGAATATGCAATATTAAATAAACCTCATTTCACAAGATTTAAAAATAGTAAGCCATACTCTTACATTAAAAGTAATAGTGGAAAAGTAATAAGCGGTGGTGATGAGTATTTATTTTCAGATAATGTTATTTTAACAAGAGTTGCAACTAAGAAGAAAAGAGAGATGAAACTTTTTACTGATCAATTAGATATTCTTCCGAATATCGATATTATTTTAACAAAAAAACCAGTAAAAATAATACAAGAACCAAGTATTGAAATTTATGGGGTTGGAATGAAATATGATAACAAAGAAGGTATTGTAAAGCTATTAAGTAATGTAAAGGTTCATTATGATAATCCTAGAAAAAAAACTAAAATTAACTAAATACAATCTAGTTTTAGTTTGCATCCAATTACTACTATTATCTTCATCAAATATTGCATTTTCTGAAGAAGCAGATAGAGATAAAGCTATTGAAATCGAATCGGATACAATGACTGTAGATGATGCAAAAAGTATTAGTATTTATAAAGGTGATGTAATACTAACTCAAGGTACGCTCATCATAAAGGCAAACGAATTAATTGTAAGAGAAGATAGTCAAGGTTTCCAACATAGTACAGCAATAGGCAAACCAACCACTTTCAAACAAAAGAGAGATGGAATTAATGAATATATTGAAGGGCGTGCAGAAAGAATTGAGTATGATGGACATATGGATAAAGTCCATTTGTATAGTAAAGCATCGGTCAAAAGAGGAAATGATACTGTTTTTGGTGACTATATAATGTACGATACAAATGCTGAATTTGCTCAAGCTCTGTCAGGATCAACCAAAGATGATGAGGGCAATAAAGTTAAAAAAGGAAGAACTCGAGCAATTATTAAACCAAAAAAAGAAAATTAATTAAATTATGTCAGAATTAATTATTCAGAATATAAAAAAAACATACAAAAAAAATGCTGTAGTTAAAGATATTTCTCTCAGAATTTCAAGTGGTGAAGTTATTGGTTTATTGGGGCCAAATGGAGCCGGTAAAACAACTTCTTTTTATATGATTGTTGGATTGATTCCTTCTGAACATGGAACTATAAAAATTGATAATCATGATTTAACCAAAATGGCTATCCACAGCAGATCCAAACTAGGTATTTCTTATCTTCCTCAAGAACCATCAATTTTTAGAAAAATGACTGTATCTGAGAATATTTTATCTATCTTAGAATTACGTAAATCTTCAAAAAAACAAAATTTACAGTATCTTGAAGTTCTTCTTGATGAACTTAGTATAAATCATATTAAAAATAATACATCTATTAGTTTATCCGGAGGTGAAAGAAGAAGAGTTGAAATTGCAAGATGTTTAGCAACAAATCCAAAATTCATTCTACTCGATGAACCATTCGCAGGTATTGATCCAATTGCAGTTATTGATATCCAAAAAATTATTAAACATCTTGCCTCAAAAGGGATTGGTATTTTAATAACCGATCACAATGTTAGAGAAACTCTCGGTATTTGTAATAGAGCATATATTGTAAACCAAGGTAAAATTTTTACTTCTGGAAAACCTTCAGAAATAGCAACCGATCAAAATGTTAAAGAAATATATCTTGGTAAGGACTTTATATTATAAAAAATGAAGCTTAGCTTTAATCTTAAACTTTCACAATCCTTAAAACTAACGCCCTTACTTCAACAATCAATTAAATTACTCCAGGCGTCGCAGGGAGAATTAAACCAATTAATAGAAGATTACATTAATGATAATATCTTTCTAGAGTTAGAAGAGGATTCACAAAATTCTCTAAGCAACCAATCAAGCTTCAATGGTTCAAAAGAGACGTCATATGAAAATGACTATTCATACGAATTATTTGATACTGAAACAAAAAATCAAACATTAAAAGAATATTTAATTGAAAATTTAAGCATCTTTTCATTTTCTGATAGAGATCAAATTATTTTTTTAGTGTTAATTGATTATATTAATGAAGATGGTTATTTGATAGAGCCCCTTGAGAAAATTTTAGAAATAATGCCTTTTGAACCCAAAGCAGAATTAGAAGAATTAGAGAAAATTTTAAAACTTGTACAAGATTCATCATCTCCAGGTATTGGGGCAAGAAATTTATCTGAATGTCTAGAATTACAATTGAAGATAATAAGTGGAAATAAAGAATTAATTGATCGCTCATTAAAAATAGTTAATGAATCGTTAAATTTGCTAGGTAACAAAAACTATAAATTACTTAAAAATACTTTAAATTGTAGCGATGATGAGCTTGCTGAGTCAATAAAATTAATAAGAAGTCTTAATCCAAAACCAGGTTTAGTTTTTCAAGAAATTCAACCTCACGATTTTATCAAAGCTGATACAAAAGTTGAGATGTTAAACGATAATTGGGAAGTAAGTTTAGTTGAAGATAATTTTCTTAAACTAAAAATAAACGAAGACTATAAAGATATATCAACTAGAGGATCAAAAAAAATTGATAAAGAATTAAAGGATAAATATCAAGAAGCAAAATGGCTTATTAAAAGCTTGCAAGAAAGATCTATTACAATTATCAGAGTCTCCCGAGCTATTATGAAAAATCAAAAAGAATTTCTTGAAAAAGGTAAACTTTTTTTAAAACCTCTTATACTTAAAAATATTGCGGAGGAACTTGATTTGCATGAATCAACTATATCCAGAGTTACAACCAATAAATTTATACTTACTCCTCATGGCACATTTGAATTAAAATATTTTTTTGGCTCAACAATTAAAACTAATAATGGAAGTGATCTATCTTCTAAAGCAATTCTTTTTAGAATTAATGAACTTGTTAAAAATGAAGACTCAAAACATCCATACTCTGATGAACATTTGTCAAAATTACTGAAAAAAGAAGGTATACAAATTGCAAGAAGGACTATTGCTAAATACCGAATTGTTTTAAAAATTTTACCTTCTAACCAAAGAAAAATATAATTTTTAAAAGGAGCATTATGAACTTAACAATCACAGGTAGACATTTTGAAATATCAGATGCATTAAGAAAACATATTGAAATTAAATTTAGAAAAATTATGAATCACTTTGATCATGTTATTGATGCAAGGTTTATACTTAGCGTTGAGAAATTAAATAATATTGTTGATGCGACAATTCATTTACCTCATCTAGATATTAATGCTAAATCAATTGATGATGACATGTATAAGTCGGTAGACTTAGTTATTTATAAATTAGATAGGCAAGTTTTAAAATATAAAGAAAAATATAAAGATCATCATCAAGCTGAAGGCTCAATTAAGCATAATTCATCCAAACAATAATGTAAGAATATATAATATAAATTTAATGGATAAAAAATAATGATTGGGATCTTAATAGTTACGCATGGTGAAATTGGAAAATCACTAATTGATTGTGCAACACACATTCTTGATGATAATCCAAGTTCATTAGATTCATTATCAATTAATTCTAATAATGATTTGAATCAATATACTAAAACCATCTCACAAAAAATTAAAGAGCTTGATAACGGAGATGGAGTATTAATTCTTACAGATATTTATGGTGCTACTCCATGTAATCTTTTAAAAAATTTTATTGTAAAGAATAAAATTGAAGTTATAACTGGTATAAACCTTCCAATGTTAATAAAAGCTATCTCAGACAGAAAAGATAATCTAAATGTTTTACTAAATGACTCTCTTGATTGCGCTAAGAAAAATATAAAAATAATTTAAACAAAAATGATAAAAAAAAATATAAAAATAATTAATAAATTAGGACTTCATGCCAGAGCATCAAGTAAACTTACTCAATTAGCATGTAAATTTTCTTCAGAAATATTTCTAGTTGTAAATAAAAATAAGGTAAATGCAAAAAGCATCATGGAAGTACTCATGTTAGCTGCAAATAAAAATACAAATGTTTTATTAGAAGCCGATGGTGCCGACGAAAAAAAAGCTGTTTTAGAAATTGAAAAACTTTTTAATAATTATTTTGGCGAGGGTGAATGATGTCCTCTTTTAATCTTCATGGTGTTTCCGTATCGAACGGTATTGCAATTGGAAAAGCTCATTTAATATCAAATGCATTATTGGAAGTCGTACATTTTCAATTGAATGCAAATGAAGTATTAAAAGAAATAAAAAGATTATCAAATGCAATAAATGAAGTAAAAAAAGATTTACTGAAAATTAAAAAGCAATTAAAAAATAATTCATCTGAAGAATTTTTAGCGTTTATTGATACCCATTTAATGATTCTAAACGATAAAAATTTATCAGAAAAATCAAAAAAAATTATTAGTAAAGATAAATGCAATGCTGAATGGGCATTAAAAAAACAAATGGATTTTATTATCAATAAATTTGAACAAATCGAAGATGAGTACATTAAAGAAAGAAAAAATGATGTCATTCAGGTTGTTGAAAGAATTCTTAAAGTTTTACTTGGTCACCCCAACCAAACTAATCAAATTAATAATGAAAGTTCTACGATACTAGTTGCACACGATATATCCCCGGCTGATGCACTTCAATTTAAAAAACATCAATATGCTGCTTTTTTAACAGACGTAGGTGGGTCAACTTCACATACAGCTATTCTTGCAAGAAGCCTAAACATTCCATCTATAGTTGCTCTCCAAAATGCACGTAGTTTAATTAAAAATAATGAACAAATTATTGTTGATGGCAACCAAGGCATTGTGATAATAAATCCTTCAAAAGATATTCTTGAAGAATATCAAGATCGACAAAATCTATGGAAGATCGAACAAAAAAAACTTACTAAAATAAAGAATATACAATGTAAAACTCTAAATAACGAAAGAATTGAATTATTAGCAAATATTGAAGTTCCAAGTGATATCACTTCTGTTAATAAAAATAAAGCCTCAGGAATAGGTCTTTTTAGAACAGAATTTTTGTTCATGAATAGAAAAGAATTGCCTGATGAAGAAGAGCAATTTAAAATCTATAGATCAGTAGTAAGGGCAATGAAAGATAAAACTGTTGTAATTAGAACTCTGGATTCTGGTGCAGACAAATTAACCTCAGCTGATACAGCAATCAGTTCTAATCCGGCATTGGGGCTTCGAGCTATCAGATTATGTTTATCAGAACCACAATTATTCAACATTCAATTAAAAGCAATATTAAGGGCGTCTAAATTTGGAAAAATTAAAATTTTAATTCCAATGCTTTCATCATTACCGGAACTAAGACAAACTAAATTATTGATCGAAAGAGCCAAACAATCCTTAGATAATAAAAAAATCTTGTATGATCGAAAAATTAAAATAGGTGGGATGATAGAAGTACCTGCAGTTGCTATAAATGCTGATATATTTGCTGATGAACTAGATTTTATTTCCATCGGAACCAATGATTTGATTCAATATACTTTAGCAATTGATAGAACAGACGACAGATTATCACATTTATATAATTCACTTCATCCAGCTGTATTAAAATTAATAAATTTAACCATAAAAGCTGGGGAAAAATATGGTAAAGAAGTGTCTATTTGTGGAGAAATGGCCGGAGACCCAAAACTAACTAGATTATTACTTGGTATGGGCTTAAAACATTTTTCTATGCATCCATCAAGAATATTATCAGTTAAAAAACAAGTTTTAAATTCTAATACACAAAAATTGAAAGCATCATCTGCAAGAGTTTTAAGAGAAAAAGAATCTGAAAATATAGAAACTTTAATTCAAAAAATTAATCTATAGTATAAAAAAAGAGGAGTTATATTATTTTAAATCCGTTATTAAATAGAGATGGTTTACCTTTATTCAAACAAATAAAGGTTGAGCATATTAGTCCTGCAATTAATTCTATTTTAAAAGAAAATAAAAAATTATTAAAAAAAATTGAGACAGAAAAAATAAAACCAAATTGGAATAATTTTGTTCTTCCAATTCAACAAAGTAATGAAAAACTTAGTAGGGTTTGGTCACAAATAAATCATTTAAACGCAGTTGTAAATAATGAAGAATTGCGATTAATTTACAATAAAAACCTTACTAAAGTAACGAAATATCATTCTGAACTTTCACAAAATAAATTAATCTATAAAAAGTTTAAAAGAATTAAACTGAGTAAAAATTTTTCAAAGCTCTCAAGGCCTCAAAAAAAGATTATCAATGACGAAATTCTAAGCTTTGAATTAGGAGGAGTTGGGCTCAAAAAAAATAAACAATTAGAATTTAAAAAAATTGTAAGTAAATTATCAAAACTAAGTTCGAATTTTGAAGAAAATTTACTTGACTCTGTTAATAATTACTCACTTTTAATTAAGGATAAAAGAAAATTAAAAGGAGTCCCTAAAGACGCTCTCACAAAAGCAAAGCTTGAGGCTAAGAAAAGAAAAGAAAATGGATGGTGTTTTACACTTGATTTTCCATCTTATTTACCGCTAATTCAATTTGCTGATGATAGAAGTCTAAGAGAAGAAATTTATTATGCATATGCTACTAAAGCATCAGAGCTTGGTGATTCAACAACTGACAATACTTTAAATATTAATCAAATACTTATACATAAAAAAAAATTAGCTAGCCTATTAGGGTTTTCAGATTATGCATCTATGGCTCTAAAAACTAAAATGGCAAAATCCAGTAATGAGGTTATAAAATTTTTAGAAAGTCTTTCATCAAAAGCAAAACCATTTGCAAAAAAAGATATGATTGATATTAAAAATTATGGAAAGAAAATTAATATAAAACAAGTTGAAGCTTGGGATATAGCCTACATTTCAGAAAAAATTAAAGAAGAGAGATTTAATTATTCAGATCAAGAAATTAAGAACTATTTTCCAGATTATAAAGTGATTGAAGGTTTATTTAAAGTTGTCGAATCTATTTATGGAATTTATATTGAAGAAATAGAAACGGAAGTATGGCATTCAGATGTTAAATTTTATAGGATTCAAAATTCTTCAAAAAAATCTATTGGTTATTTTTATTTAGATCTATATGCTAGAAAGAACAAAAGAGGTGGAGCATGGATGGATGAAGCAATTTCTAAATTTAAGTTTCCTCATGAAGAAGCTCTTCCAGTTGCTTATTTAACATGTAATTTTTCTGAACCTGTTAAGAATAATAGTTCATTATTAACTCATGATGAAGTTATTACTTTATTTCATGAATTTGGTCATGGTCTACATCACCTTTTAACTGAAATTGATGATTATGGAGTTTCTGGTATACAGGGAGTAGAATGGGATGCTGTTGAATTACCTAGTCAATTCATGGAAAATTTTTGTTGGGAATGGTCAGTAATAAAAAATATGACTGAAAATATCTTAACTAAAAAAACAATGCCAAAAAAACTTTTTAATAAGCTCCTTAAATCTAAGAATTTTCAATCGGGGATGCAAACAAGTCGTCAAGTTGAATTTGCTCTTTTTGATATCAAGCTTCATAGTGAATATAATCCAATACTTAAAAATTTTCTTCTGTTACTTGAGCAAGTGCGTGATGAGGTAGCAATAGTAAAGCCACCAAAATGGAATAGATTCCCTCATAGCTTTTCTCATATTTTTGCTGGTGGTTATGCAGCAGGATATTATAGTTACAAATGGGCTGAAGTTTTATCAGCTGATGCTTATAGCTTGTTTGAGGAAATGGGACCCCTTTCTAGAAAGGCAGGAGAAAAATTTAAAAAAGAAATACTAGCAAAAGGTGGGTCAAGACCAGCAATAAATTCTTTTGTTAAATTTAGAGGTCGCAAGCCCAAAATCGATGCACTTTTAAAACATCAAGGACTTTCATAGTGAAAATTGCAACATGGAATGTTAATTCTTTAAATGTTCGCTTGCCTCATGTTTTAGAATGGCTTAATAAAAATAAACCAGATATTCTTTGTCTCCAAGAAACTAAACAAACTAACGATAAATTTCCGCATGATGAATTCAAATCACTAAACTGGTTTTCTTACCATAATGGCCAAAAAACTTACAATGGAGTTGCAATTATTAGCAATAAACCTTTAGTAGAAATTCAGAATAATATTCCATTATTTAAGGATGATCAAAGTAGATTAATATCTGGAGTTTATGAAAAAAGTATTAATCAAAAGTTCCAAATAATATCTGCTTATGTTCCAAATGGACAATCGCTCGATTCAGAAAAATTTCAATACAAGAAAAAATGGTTGGATAATTTCTGTAAATGGTTAGCGACTTTATATAAAAATAATAAAAATATCATCTTAACAGGTGACTTTAATATTGCTCCAGAAGATATCGATTGTCACGATCCACTAGTATGGAAAGGAAAGATTTTAGTCTCGAAAATTGAAAGGGATTTTTTTACTAGAATATTAAATATAGGTTTACATGATACGTTTAGGCACTTAAACTCAAACGCATCAGAGTTTTCATGGTGGGATTATAGAATACCCTTAAAAAGAAACCTAGGGATGCGTATTGACCATATACTAGTAACAGATTCTTTGATTAAAAATATAAAAAAAGCTTATATTGACAAAAATCCTAGAGAACTTGAAAGACCCTCTGATCATACTCCTGTAATTGCCGAATTATAGTCATTTAGTTTTAATTCCAAGAGCTTTAAGTTTTCTATATAAATGAGTTCTTTCAACACCTGATTGCTTCGCTAAATCGGTAGTAGATAGCTTTTTTTTCATATGAAATTTAAAATATAACGTCTCAAATTTTTCTCTCGCTTCTTTTAAAGATTGATTAAAAATTGAATCATTTATATCAAAAGAGTCTTTATTTGTAACACTTATATTTTTTTTAACATCTAAAGCACTTAAATGATTTATGACATCTTCTGAAGATATTTTTTGACCAACTGAATTCTTTATTAAATTAAATATAATATTATCTAAGGCATCAATATTATCTATTAATTTTGATATTCTTAAATAATTTAAAGCTGAAATTTCAATTTCCTTATAACCTAAATGTTTATTCATAGAGAGATAAAAATTAAGTATTGCCAAAGAAAAATCAGGTATTAGATCTTTATTACTAGAAAAATCTGGCATACATAGAATATTTTCTTTAAGTAAACTTTCGTCTTCAAAAATATTTTCAATAACTTCATCAATAAAAATAATTTTAATTTTTTTATAATTATTAAGGGTTAAATATTTTTTTATTTCTATTTTTTTTGTATTTTCAAATTTTGATAAATTTTTAAAAATAATTGCAGCGCATCCTTTTTCTGCAGCTTTTTCTATAAAATTATCTTTAAAAACTGCACTGGAGTCTATTAACAAATAATTAGTACCAACTAAGTTTTTTAAACATATATTAATAAAATTACCTTCTTTACCTTTGAGATATACTAAATTAGAACTTTTAAGATCTATTAATTTCTTTCTAAAATCAGCTATCCAATTTAAAGGGGATTCATCTAAAAAGTTTTGGTCAATTTTAGTTACTTGTATTTCTTTTTTTAATGCCGAATTTATTGTATTGAGAAGTTTTTGTAATGAGATAGGTTTTTCAAGAAAATCGTAAGCTCCAATTTTAGTTGCTTCGATTGCTGTATCAATTGTTCCATGTCCTGACATCATTAAAACTGGACAATTTATTTTATTTGTTTTAGCCCATTCCTTTAATAGGGTTATTCCATCACAATCAGGCATCCATATGTCCAACAAAATAAGATTAATTTCTTCCTTGTCTCTAATTTTTCTTGCTACCTCAGCATTTTCTGCCAAAAATATATTATGACCTTCATCTTGAAGGATATCTTTCAATGATTCTCTAATGTCCTGTTCATCGTCTACGATTAATGTATTAATCTTGGCCATAAAAATTATTTGTTTCCTATTTTGAGATTTATCTTTACTCTGGTCCCAGAATTTTTAATTCTTTCAATAATAATTTTACCATCATGTTCTTCAATAATTTTATGAACAACTGCTAGGCCTAAACCTGTGCCTGTTTGTTTTGATGTTACATAAGGCTCAAAAATTCTCCCAATTATTTCGTCAGGAATCCCTTGCCCATTATCCTCAACAACTAACTCAACTTCTTTAATTTTTTTATTAATATATATTATTATTTTTGGCTCTTTTATTCCTTTTAGAGCATCCCGTGAATTTTCTAATAAATTTATAATTACTTGTCTTAATTTATTCTTATCAGCATAAATAATTGGTAAATTTTTACTTTTTATTACCTCTATTACTTCAGCTATTTCATATAAATTAATTACTTCCTCTACAAGCTCTTCCATTCTTATCGCATCTTTCTGAATTTTTGGTGGTCTTGCATACTCTGCAAATTCATTTACCATTATTTTTAATGCATTAACCTGATTAATTATCGTATTTGTAGATCGTTTAAGAATATTCGAATCATCTTGACTTAGCTTGCTTTCAAATTTATGACGAATTCTTTCAGCAGATAACTGAATTGGAGTTAATGGATTTTTTATTTCATGAGCAAGTCTTCTTGCAACCTCTCCCCAGGCACTATGTCTCTGAGCTTGAGTAACTTCAGATATATCGTCAATTACAAGCACATAAGATTTCCCTTTTGTATCATTAAGAGGGGTTATTTGTAACATTATTGTTCTTTCTTGCTTGTCCTTATTTAATTTAAATTCTTGACTTATTTCTTTATTATTCTTTTTATTGTTATCTATATAAGACTCAACAAATATATATAAAGGCTGAAAGAGTAAATTTTTTGAAATAACATTACTCATAAGTTCATTATCCATAACTTTTGCCTTATTAATAAGCATTTTAGACGCAGCAATGTTATTCAATCTAATAATTTTTTTATCGTCAAGGACAATGACACCAGTAGTTAAATGCGCCAAAATAGTTTCAAGAAAAGTTCTTGCTACTTCAAGTCTTTTTCTGTCTTTCTCCGAACTTCTTGTAGCTTGTCCGAGTTGAGATGTCATACTATTAAATGAACTAATTAAAACCCCTATTTCATCCTTTCCTTGTTCTGGAATAATTTTTTTATAGTTTCCTTTTGATATTTGTTTTGTTGCATCAGCAAGCATTGCTAAAGGTGATGAAAATTTTCTACTAATAACAAATGATACTGCAACTGATGATAACAAAGCCAATAAAACTACTAATGTCAGCGTTAAAATATAAATGATTTTTAAGGAATTTCTACTGTATGTTAACTGTTGATATTCATCAAAAACAGATTCAACAGATAAGGCTAAATTAGCAATTGATGGGGGAATTGGTTGTGTTAATTGCAGTATTAATCTTTTAGCCATTATATTTTCTGAAAGAATAGGAGTAAATGTTTTTAAATAAATTTGATCCCCATCTAATTCTTCAATTCTTCCAAAAAAGTCTATTCCTCCTCTTTCCAAATCTTTTATATTAGGGATTGGTGGTATCAAATCATTTTTTTCACTTGAGACTTCTATAATTATTGAGTCTTGATCAAAAATAACAGCATCTTGTATCCCAAATTTTGCCCTTAAATCAGTTAGTATATTATTTCTCTCTTCTGGTTTTGCATTTCCAATCGAGTAAGCAATACTTTTTCCCTTTAACTCAATATCTTTCATTAAAATATCAATAGTCTTTTGTCCTAAAGTTAATCCTCCTTCTAAAGCTGATTCAACCTTTACATCAAACCATGACTCAATTGATTTAGTTAAAAAATTCACAGATACTAAATAAACTATCAAAACTGGAATTATTCCCATCAACGCAAAAGATAAAACAAGTCTTAATGTTAATCTACTCCCTGTAATTTCTTTTTTTATATTGCGAAGTAAACGAAAAATTTGAACTGCTATTAAAAGAATTAATGAAAAAATAAAAAAGATATTTAAAGCTAATAAAATTCTAAATGAATCACTAGATACTAATTCTGAATTTGAGATTGCTTTTGCTAATAAAATAAGTAATGCAATTCCAATAAACGCTACAATAGTAATTATGTACTTCATTGAACTTTTCCTATTTTATGAATGCTCTTCTGAGAGCTTATGTACCAGGTTCTATCAAAATAATTTACCTGCAAAGGCTTAGGTAATTTTTTTCTTTCTAACATTACTGTGAGCCATAATTCATAATTCTTATCTTCATCATCAAACGTAAACTCCAAATTTTCTACTTTTAATAATTTTTTAATTGCATTTTCCATTATCTTATTTTCATGCTTTTGTCCATTAACATCTATAATTTCATATATTTTCCTTAATGCTTTGTATTCAATTTGATAATACCTTACTTCTGTTTTAACAAATTTATTTGGCCAAATATTTCTTAACTCAACAACTTTTAAAGTTACCTTAAATACTAATGGAATTCCTTTATCAATTGCTTCTTTAATCGGATGATTTAAAATTATCTCTTGATTAAAGCTTATATAATTTAAATTATTAACGCTATTTATTTCTACGTCTTTTATTAAAATTTTATTTTCTTCAGAATAAGAAAATTTATTAGCTATTAAGAAAAATATAAAAAAAATGATTGCTAATAAACTAATTTTTTTGAAGTAATGCATAAAATAATCCGTCATGATTGTCTGATGGAAGTAATTGATTTTTTATATGAACCACATTTGATGGAAATTCTATATTTAATTCTGAAACATCTTTTAGCTCTTTTTTAAAACTCTCTATTACATTTCTATTTTCCTCTTCAAAAATAGAGCAAGTTACATATAATAATTTTCCATTCTTTTTTAACATTGGCCAAACTGACTTTATTAAATCTAACTGATTATCTCCAAATTTATTAAAATCATTTATTCGTCTTAACCACTTTATATCTATATGTCTTCTAACTATTCCTGAAGCCGAACATGGAACATCTAATAATATACGATCGAAATATTCTTTATTCCACCAATCATTTTTTTTATCAATTTTTTTATTCAATATTTCTAATTTTAATCTTAAACGCTGAACATTTTCTTTTATTTTATTCACCCTTTGTTTATTGCTTTCAACTGCTAATAGTTTAATTGATTTTAACTCTATCATGTGACAAGCTTTCCCCCCAGGCGCTGAACACGCATCTAAAACTTTCTGGTTTTCCTTTAAATCTATTAAATGTGCTGCTAATTGGGCTCCAAAATCCTGAACGGAAATTTTTCCATCCAAAAATCCAGGGATTTTATTAGCATCTATGGGTTTCTTTAAAATTAAACATTCGCCTCCAACAAAGGAGTAATCAATTTTGTTTTTCTTTAATATCTTTAAATATTCTTTGACACTAATTTTTTTTAAATTAATTCTCAATGCCAATGGTGGATGTTGATTCCCAATATTAAGAATTTTCTGCCAATCCTTGGGATATTGTTTCTTTGTCTTTTTAATCCACCAGCTTGGATAACTATAATTTGCAGATTCATTCTCTTTTAATTCCTTTTGTAAATTATTTTTATTTCTTAAGAAGTTTCTTAGAACCCCATTTATAAAAGAACTTTTTTTGTGATCTATTCTCTTTGCGGCATCAACTGCTTGATTAACTAAAGTAAAATCATTTGATCTAGCATTATTAATCTGAAATAAAACTATATGCAAAAGCGATTCTAGACATTTATTTTCAATTTTATTTTTAACTAATTTATTGATAAAAAAATATGATTTTCCTAAATTTCTTAAAGCACCATAAACCATATCTTTTATTTGTGGAAGATTTTCAATTTCTTTTTTATCATATCTAGTTAAAATTAATTCAAAGCTCTTATCTAAGTTCTTTCCGATAAGAACTTGTTCAACTATCATTGCTGAAAGCCACTGAGAATAATTCATCATAAAAGAAAATCTTCATCATTAATTTTGTTTGTTATAGTAAATTCTTTTGCTGTCATTTTTCTTTTGCCTTCTAATTGAATTGATTTAATCTCAATTGCTCCATCAATAGTTCCTGCATAAAGACTATTTTTTTTAGGATTGAAAAATAACTTACCACTTTCAATTTTATGAATATTGCTTTCAATATTAGCTTTCCAAATTTTTAATATTTTTCCTCTAAAAGAACAGAATGCGCCTGGATTAGGATTAAATGCATTAATTTTACCTACCAGCTCTTTTGAAGTTACATCTTTCCATATTATTTTAGCTTCAGACTTATTTATTTTTTTTGCATATGTTGCCATTGAATGTATCTGCCGAATGAATTTAAGTTTTTTATTCTTGCAAATATCATTTAAAACTTTGGTCATTAATTCTGCGCCTAATATAGACAACTTATCTGTAACCTCACCAGTTGTTGAATTCTCATCCAAATTAATAATTTTCTTTCTAATCATGTCTCCAGAATCCAATTTTGGAGCTATCAACATAATTGTTACACCTGTCTTTGAGTCGCCAGCTTCAATTGCCCTATGAACTGGTGCCGCACCTCTCCATTTAGGAAGTAATGAAGCATGAACATTATATGAACCCTTCACAAAAATATCTAAAATTTGAGATGGTATGATAAGTCCATAAGCTGCAACAACTAAAATATCAGCTTTAACGCTAGTAATTTTTTTAATTACTTCATTTTCTTCTAATCTCTCTGGTTGATAAATAGGAATATTATATTTTTGAGCTTTTTCCTTAATTGGGCTTGGTTTTTTAATCATACCTCTTCCAGATTTTCTATCAGGTTGGGTTAAGACAAGAGGAATATCATATCCAGATTCATAAATAGCTTCTAAAGTTGGGACAGCAAAAGTAGGAGTTCCTGCAAATATAATCTTAAGTTCTTTATTGTTCATACCCAATTTACTTAATGAATGCTTTTAAAATTAACATATTGTATTGATTATTTATTTGTTAACTGTTAAATTATTTGTAATAAAACATAAAAATTTTTAGTTTGTTAATTATACTGCTTAGATTCTCATTTTCTTTTTTTTCATTGCGAAAGTTTATAATTTATTTATTCTGAAATTCAAAAATAAGGGATTACAATGTTTGATTTACTCATCTATATGTTTGAAAATTACCTAAGTTCCAAAAATAATTTAGATTTTGCCAACATGACATTAGAGCTTGAAGCCGCTGGATTTAACAATAAAGATATTGAGTCTGCTCTTGATTGGTTTTCAGAACTTAAAGAAATGTCAACTAAAATTCCAAAATCTCATTCATTAAAACTTAATGATAAATTAAGAATTTTTACAGAAAAAGAAAAAGAAAAAATTTCATTTGATAGCTTAGGTTTCATTTTATTCCTTGAGCAAGCGAAAATTCTAAATTCAATAGAACGAGAAATTATTATCGATCGAGCTATGGCGCTTAATCAAAATATTATCAATATAGAAGAAGTGCGCTGGATTGTAATGATGACTTTATGGACAAATGATAAAGAAAATGATTATCTTTTTGTAGAAGATGCCTTATACCAAACTCAACAATCAATTCTTCATTAAGGGCTAATATTTCTAATTATTTTAGAAACAATTTTTGATTCATTTAGAGTGTAAAAATGAATGCCAGGGACTCCATACTGAATTAATGTTTCGCACAATTCTGTAATGATTTCAATACCATAATCTCTTAAAGATTTAATATCGTCATCACCATAACTTTCTAATTTTAACCTAAGCCATCGAGGTATTTCAGCTCCACATTTAGATGCGAATCGAGATAGTTGCTTTATATTATATATTGGCATTATTCCAGGAATAATCGGTACCGAAATTGATTTCTTTTGGCATTCTTCTAAAAATTTAAAATAAGCATCGATATTAAAAAAGAACTGGGTAATGGCAGAGTTCGCTCCAGCATCAATTTTTCTTTTAAAATTATTTAAATCGTCTTGGGCAGAACTAGCTTCTGGATGATATTCTGGATATGCAGCAACTTGAATATGAAATTGATTTTCTGTTTCTTCTCTTATATAAGAAATTAATTCGTTAGCGTATTTAAAATCTCCATTGCCTATTGCTCCTGAGGGATTGTCACCTCTAAGAGCTATAAGGTGATTAATGTTATTTGCCTTATAGTGATCTAATAAATCTTTAATCTCTTTTTTTGATGAACTAATGCAAGAAATATGAGGTACAGCTTTTTGTCCAGAGGATTTTATATCCAGAACTGTATCTGATGTTTTTTCTTTCGTCGATCCACCAGCGCCAAATGTAACTGAGAAAAATTCTGGTGAAAACTCGGATAATATTTGAACAGTTTTTCTAAGCTTTACAATTCCCTCCTCTGTTCGAGGAGGAAAAAATTCAAAACTTACTGAAGGTACGTTTCCCATAAACTTTTAATATCGATAAGTATCAGTCTTAAATGGTCCTGAAACTTCCACTCCAATATATTTTGCTTGTTCTTCAGTTAAAGTTGTTAAATCAGCATTTAATGTAGTTAGTTGTAAACGAGCAACTTTTTCATCTAAATGCTTAGGTAAAGTATGTACGCCAAGTGGGTATTTATCTTTTTCAGAAAATAATTCAATTTGAGCAATTACCTGATTTGCAAATGAAGACCCCATAACATAACTTGGGTGACCTGTTCCACAACCTAAATTAACTAAGCGGCCTTTTGCTAAAAGAATGATTCTTTTGTTATCAGGGAAAATAACATGATCTACTTGTGGCTTTATTTCCTCCCATTTATATTTTGATAATGAAGCAACATCAATTTCATTATCAAAATGTCCTATGTTGCATACAATTGCTTGGTCTTTCATAGATTTCATATGTTCATGATTAATGACATTATAGTTTCCTGTTGCAGAAACAAAAATATCTGCATACTTAGCTGCATAATCCATCGTGACTACTCGATAACCTTCCATAGCTGCCTGAAGTGCGCAAATAGGATCTACTTCAGTTATCCAGACTTGAGCTGATAAAGCTTTTAATGCCTGTGCTGATCCTTTTCCAACATCACCATATCCACAAACAACTGCGATTTTTCCTGCAATCATTACGTCAGTTGCTCTCTTAATTGCGTCTACGAGTGATTCTCTGCATCCGTACAAATTATCAAATTTAGATTTAGTTACTGAGTCATTTACATTAATTGCAGGAAAAGCTAATTCATTATCCCTAAACATTTGATAAAGGCGCATAACTCCAGTAGTAGTCTCTTCTGTTACTCCTTTAATATGTGATATTTTCTCAGAATACCAAGACGGATTTATTTTTAATTTATTTTTTATTGCATTAAACAAACATATTTCTTCTTCAGTAGATGGATTTTTAAGAACTGAAATATCTTTTTCTGCCTTAACGCCAAGATGAAGCAAAAGGGTTGCATCTCCTCCATCATCAAGAATCATATTTGTATATTGTTCGTCTGGCCATTCAAAAATACGGTGCGTAAAATCCCAATATTCATCTAGACTTTCATTTTTAAAAGCAAAAACTGGGGTGCCTCCATCTGCAATTGCAGCAGCCGCATGATCTTGAGTTGAATAAATATTACAAGATGCCCACCTAACTTTTGCACCCAATTCATTAAGTGTTTCAATTAAAACAGCTGTCTGAATAGTCATATGCAAAGAACCAGAAATTAATGCTCCTTTTAACGGTTTTTTATTAGCATATTCCTTACGAATTGCCATCAAACCTGGCATTTCTGTTTCAGCTACAGCAATTTCTTTTCTTCCAAAATTTGCTAAGCCAATATCAGCTACTAGATAATCTTTTATATTTAATTTTGAATCAGTCACAGTGTTCATTTTTTTCCCTAAAATAGTATGTGACCAGAGAGACGATTGGTTCACCAAACATCCCGCAACTGGTACGGTTTAAAAAGGTGAACGCAGTTACAAATAAATTTGCAGTTCGAGCCTGGGAAAATTCTTGCAGCGCTCCTCGAACAAAAGAAATACTAATTTAAAAACCAAATAAAATCAAGCACATAATAAATATTACTTACTCTTGAGTGTAGACTTCTTATCAGTCATCTCCCAACTAAAATCTGGCTCATCACGACCAAAATGTCCATAAGCAGCAGTTTTCTTATATATTGGCCTTAGCAAATCTAGAGTTTCCACAATACCTTTTGGCCTTAAATCAAATTCAGCTGCAACTAATTTAGATAATTTTTCATCAGACACAATTCCAGTCCCATAACTATCAACCATTACAGAAGTTGGTTGTGCAACCCCTATAGCATATGATATTTGAACCAAACATTTAGAAGCTAAACCTGCAGAAACGATATTTTTGGCTACATACCTGGCCCCATAAGCAGCAGATCGATCTACTTTACTAGGATCTTTACCTGAAAAAGCTCCCCCACCATGAGGAGC
>MDSW01175782.1_pt1 | contig 42587 bp, 28 predicted proteins | sample 811171 | NCBI WGS metagenome assembly MDSW01 (sample SAMN05326641, study PRJNA326480) | marine metagenome | isolation source: seawater | place: Atlantic Ocean: North West | collected 2012
AACACCTGTCACCTGGAAATGGACATCATGGGCACTCACTACTCACCCAATGATGCCTATGACGACAGCGCTCGTGGATCCACCTTCGGATCCGTCAATCGCTGGCGTGCCTGTCCCGAGGATGCTTGGATCGAGCAGACCATCGACATCGATGCGAACTGCCTCGCGGTCGTTGCTCGCGGCGGCTGCTGCATCGGCAGCAGCTGCAGCCTTGCGATAGAATCGGCTTGTGTCAGCTCTGGCGGAAGCTATCTGGGTGATCACACCGGCTGTGAGGATGCTGATTGTGGCCCTGACTGTGAAACTGGCGATGTCGATTGCGATGGTGATGCGGACGTGGACGATCTTCTCCTGCTGCTGGGCGCATTCGGAGACTGCGACGATTGCAGTGATTGCCCGACAGATTTCGACGGAAACTGCAGCACAAATGTGGACGATCTTCTGCAACTCCTGAGCGTCTACAAGTGATTCCAGTTTGACATATGGTCTGAGTCATCATCATGGCTTCAACAAGATGAATGGAAAAAAATGACTAGAGAAAATCACACGACATGTGCATACTTTGAATCATGGGACTTCGCGAGAAATCGTGTTTGCCTGAAAAGGGGGTTTACTCTCATTGAGCTGATGGTTGTCGTGGTGATTCTCGCCCTTCTTCTGGCCGTACTGATTCCTGGACTGTCCTCTCTCCAGTCAAGTTCGCGTGCAGCCAAGAGCATGTCGAACATGAGACTCTGGGGCCGTGGCATCGTCGCCTATTCGACCGAGTACAAGGGGCGGATGCCGTGGGAAGGCATGAAGACCGCCAACCAGATGCCGGTGAATTTCCAGAGACCCGAATGGTGGGCTAATGCCATTCCTCCATATGTCGATCAAATCTCATATCGCGATTACGAGCGTGCTCACGGTGGCGAAGTTCCCATGCCACCCGAGAAGAGCATCTTCATTGATCCATCAGCCCAGGCTCCCAACCAGCCCTACATGGGTGGAGGCAGAAACTTCTTCTTCTGTTACGTGCCCAATGCCCAGTTGGACAACACCTATGAAGAACAAGTGCTGGAACGCGATCCCCAGATGCAACAGACTCCCTGGGACATCAGAGTTCCTCTCTCCTTCATATCGAAGCCAAGTCAGTCGATCATGATGCTCGAAATTCGGACCGCCAAGGACGAACTCCCGAAATCCGATCCCTGGTACAACGAAAACCTGAAGCGACACATGTCCGATTGGCAGCGATTTGCCGCACGTCACAGGCAAGGCGGCCACATGGTCTTCGCGGATGGACACACCGCCCACAAGCGGAATGATCTGGCTACCACCAATGCCCAAGGGACGCGTGATCCCGATCAACCTGATGGTAATTGGAACAAGGAAGGATTCATCTGGGATCCCCTGGGTCCGGCCTTGCACTAGGCTGTCACGCTGCCTTTGACATACCAGATCTTCATGGTGGCGGTAGGATTCGCCACCATGAACAACATCATTGATCTCATGATGGGCCACAGGTCCATCCGGAAGTTCAGCGAAGATCCGGTTCTTGACGAGCATGTCGAACAAGCCGTTGCCGCAGGACAGATGGCTTCTACAAGTGGCGGTATCCAGTCCTATTGTGTGCTTCGTATCCGGAACGAGCAACGACTGGAATCTCTTGTCGAGCTGACGGGCAACCAGACGAAGGTCGCACGATGCGGCGCGTTCTTCATCATCTGCGGCGATACCCGTCGACATCGAATTCTGGCCAAGCGCGATGGCGTCCCCTATGACACGCGATGTGAAGCGTTTCTTCTGGCTGTCGTTGATGCAACGATCTTCGCACAGAGCTTCTGTCTTGCGCTCGAATCGATGGATTACGGCATCTGCTACATCGGCGGCCTTCGCAATGACCTCCCATCAGTCGGCAAACTGCTCGAACTTCCGGAAGGTCTCTACCCCCTCTTCGGCCTCTGCGTTGGACGACCGGCACAGGACCCGACCATCCGCCCCAGGCTGCCACAACCAACCGTGCTCTTCGAGGAGCGATACCCGGATGATGCCACCATGCTGGCCGGCATGGATACCTACGACCAGACCATGCTCCAGTACTTCCAGGAGAGAGGCGCTGGTGACCGAATCTGGTCCCAGGAGATGTCCGCCAAGTTCAGCGCCCCCCGTCGCGAGTCCTTGGGGCCTTTTTACAGGGATCAGGGCGCAAACCTGGAATGATCAGGCCGATGGTTGGCGGCTTCGACGGTAGTCTGTGAACGTCCGAACCAACTCGAGGAGAAGCCCCCATGAGCAAGCCACAGTCCACCCGTCGCCGATTCCTGAAGACAACCGCGGCCACCACTCTGGGGACAAGCCTTCTGCCTGCGGTCTCATGGGGCAAGGTGCTGGGCGCCAATGATCGGCTCAACATGGCCGTCATCGGAACCGGCGGCATGGGTACCGGACATACGAGAAATCTCATGGGTCGCAAGGATGCCGAGAACATCGATGTGATTCGTGTCTGCGATGTCTACCGTCGACGACTCAACGAAGCGGAACGCATCATCGGCAAACCCGGTTCGGGCACCATGGAGTATCGGGAGATCATCGATGACCCCGATGTGGACGCCGTCCTGATCGCAACACCGGATCATTGGCACACCAAGATCGCGATCGAAGCGATGGAGAACGGCAAGGACGTCTACTGCGAGAAACCACTCTCACACACGATTCCTCAAGCACTTGCTTGCAGAGATGCCGTCAAGAGAACAGGAAGAACACTTCAGGTCGGTCCACAAGGCACCAGTCAAGGCAACTTCTGGGCGGCCCGTCAGGCCATCGCGGACGGTCGAATCGGAAAACCAACCTGGAGTCAGGGCGCCTATTGCCGCAATTCCAGAGGTGGACAGTTCAACTGGCCGATTCATCCCGACGCCGGACCGAACAAGGACGCTGCCTCCGAAGGATACGTCTGGTGGGATCGATGGCTTGGTCATGAATACGATCTGTCACCGAAGATCGACTGGAATGCCGATCACTTCTTCCGATTCCGGAAGTACTTCGCATACAACGGTGGTCTGGCGACCGATCTGCTGTATCACCGGCTGTCGCCGTTGATCATGGCCATCAGTGGACACTCGGGCGAATACCCGAAGCGGGTCGTCGCCAGCGGTGGCATCTATCTGGAAAAGGATGACCGGGACATTCCCGATACCTTCTTCATGATGGTCGATTATCCCAGCGAACACACGGTGGTTCTCGCAAGCGTCATGACCAACGACGATACCTGGCCGTATGTGATCCGCGGGCAGTATGGCACCATGAATTTCGGTGACGGGCTTGATCTGGCGGAACAGGCCACCTGGTCCGAAGAATTCCAGGAAGCCAACGGTCAGTCATCCATCCATCTGGATGCGGTTCCCCGTCGGGATCACATGGGCAACTTCCTCGATGCCGTTCGGAACGGTGATCGTCTTGCCTGTGACGTCGATCTGGGTTGCAGCGTGATGGTAGCCATCAAGATGGGTGTCGAAGCCTATCGACAGAACAAGGTCCTCCTGTGGGACACGGATGCCGAAGAGGTTGTTGCGACATGAGCAGTTCAGACAGTTCCATGTATCACAACGAGACCGTCATCGAAACGGCCACGTTTCAAAAAGATGTCATCGTCCGGTACCAGTTGTGGGCATCGGTGATCCTCTTCGGATCCACGATCGTTGGCATCCCGTTGCTCCTGATTATCGTGCCCCTGATTCTGTTGATCTGGCCCAGAGTGATCAATACCTGGAAGTGTGTACTCACGAACAGAGCGGTTCACGTCGAAAAGGGACTGTTCGTCAAGGTGAAGAAGACGATTCCACTGGAGAAGATCACGGATGTGGGCTCGGTCCAGGGGCCGATCATGAGGCACTTCGATCTCCATTCCCTGAGCTTTGAAACAGCTGGGCAATCCGGAGGTGCGGCTGGTGCACTCGTGACCCTGCTGGGAATCGAGAACTCCGAATCTTTCCGGGAACGGGTTCTCGACACGCGTGATGCATCCAACAAGGGTGCGACCTCTGCAGAGGTAACGCCGCAGACGGTCCCTGATGATCAGCTTCTACGGGAGATCCGGGACTCACTGATCCGGATCGAAGAACATCTTGGTCAATCTGGCTGAACCCGATTGATCTGTGATGCCACCATGATTAAAGCACGATCTTGATGTCATCACGTGCCTGCAGGGCACGATAGAGGCCAACTCGTTCACCTTCATCGACCACTTCCAGCGAGACCACCAGGGTGCACCATCGCCCCCCTTCACTGGTATTGCCGGGCTTGCAGGTGTACGGCTTGTCGGCCATGACCGACTGCACGGCCCGTTCAAGCGTGGGCAGATCGGCCCCGATGACCCGGTATTCCCAATGACATGGGTATTCCAGATCCAGCTGCTCGCCCTCGAAATCGTTCATAGGTCCTCCGTGTGGACTGTGGATGCCCAAGCGATGATGCAAGGTAGCCCAAGAAATGGCCTGGAACAGCCTTCTTGATCGAATATGGCCGAACTGGCATGAAAGATCGATCTCCCTCGCTGTTCTGCCCATATCAACGATATTCAATAGGGGAACTCCCATTTTCGGGGCCCTGAACGGGTCCCTCCCAGTACCATTGCCTAACCCTGGCCGCAAGGTCGGGGAACTCCCCTATTCGACAACGAAGGAGCTTGAACATGTCGAAGCGTCATTACCTCCTGGCAGCCGGATGTCTGGCCGCGCTGGGTGTGATTGGCACAGAGGCGGCTGCCTTGCAGGAGCCCACCTCAGCCATGCCGGCGGAGACCGTCATGGCACCCGGATCAGGAAGCAGCAAGTCTGATTTTCCGTCCTTTGACAGTGTCACCAAGGAGTATTCCAAGGTGACGCCGACTGCGGATGGCCAAGCAGGCATGTACACCCTTTTCGTCAATGACAAGACCGGAAAGGTCCTGGCAGAACTGCCCAGAAACTTTGAGCGACAGAAGGTCTTCATCGCCTTCACGATCAAGGGTGGCATCAGCGAAGCCGGTGTCCAGGCAGGCGACATGTACGCCTACTGGAAGCGTTTCGGCAAGCGTCTCGCGTTGATTCAGCCCAACTATGAAGTCCGCACGACGGGCGACAAGCAGTCCAAGGCTGGCTATCGTCGAGTCCACACGGATCGTGTGATCCTCGATGTCCCGATCGTGACCATGGGCTCCAAGGGTGGACCCGTCATCGATCTCACGAACCTGCTCGTCAACCAGTCCACCAAGTTCTTTGGTGGTCGAACAGCAGGCGCCAACACCCGACTTGCGAAGATCGCCAAGGCCAAGGCATTCCCGAAGAATGTCGAACTGGCCTTCGAGATGCCCCTTCGAGGTGGCAAGTTCGGAACGATCTACTATTCCTTCGCCGAGATTCCGGAGAACACCGGCTACAAGCCGCGTGAAGCCGATGAACGGCTCGGTTACTTCGTCACGTCCCACCGGGATATTGGCGATGCCTCGGATGAATCGCCCTGGAAGCGATACATCAACCGCTGGCATCTTGAGAAGGCCGATCCTTCCCTTCAGTTGAGCCCCCCCAAGAAGCCCATCGAGTTCTACATCGAGCACACCACGCCCGTGCGATACCGTCGCTGGGTACGTGATGGTGTTCTCGAATGGAACAAGGCCTTCGAGAAGGTCGGCATCGATGGTGCCATCGTCGTCTATCAGCAGGATGAGGCCACAGGCGCTCACATGGAGAAGGATCCTGAGGACGCCCGCTACAACTTCATCCTCTGGACCAACTCCGACATGGGATTTGCCATTGGCCCCAGCCGCGTTCACCCACGAACCGGTCAGATCCTGGACGCCGACATCGTGATGGACGAAGGCTTCATCACGGGTTGGTCCAAGACCTGGGAAAGCCTCATCCCGCAGATGGCCATGGAAAACTTCGGTCCTGAAACCTACACCTGGCTTGAGAGCCGACCCGGTGCGGATCCACGCGTGACTCTGGCACCACCCTCTCAGCAGGAAGCTGTTCGCCAGACCCTTGCTCGTGAAGCCGTCATGCGAGCCAACGGTCAGCTCCCCGGTCACCACGAGCGGATGAGCTCGAGCGATCCGACACTCATGGGTGACGATCTGTATGACGGACTCACAGGACGCATCAGTCAGGTGAATGGCGCTTGTCAGCATGCTTGCTGCAAGGCATTCGATGTCGCGTTGTTCCGCCTGAACTACGACCTGATCATGAACATGGAGCAGCCGACTTCCATGGATGACGATTCGGATTCCAAGAAGGATCCGATCTCAGGCAAGTGGAACGGCATGGTCTCCTTCAGCGGACCTGAAGGCATGTCGCAGGAAATGTCCTTCTCGATGGACCTTCAGCTGCAATCCGATGGCTCGGTGACCGGTGAGGCCGAAATCGGCCCGATGGGCTCCATGGAGATCTCCGGAACATGGGATTCGAAGACGTCGACGCTGACGGTACAGCCCGTCGATGCCGATGAAGAACCCATGGTTCTGAAGCTCGAGGATGGTCGCCTGACTGGTGACATGAGCGAAGGTCAGATGTCCCTGACCATCTGGGCGGAACGTGAGAGCTTCGTTGAAGCCGACTCCTCGGGTTCATCCTCCGATGATGGTGATGAGACCGAGGAAGAAACCGTCGAAGACATGGATGAGGACACCGATGCCGAAGAGGCAACGGAAGAAGAAGAGGAAACAACCGTCAAGACCGGCAAGGCCAGCCGCAAGGGTGATGTCCAGCTGATCGATGGTGTTCCTGAATCCTTCATTGGTCCTCAGCTGAAGGATGTGATCATGCACGAGGTCGGACATACGCTCGGCCTGCGTCACAACTTCAAGGGTTCCCGGATCTACGATCTCGATGAGATGAATGCCGAGGAGATGAAAGGCAAGGCCATCGGCGGTTCCGTCATGGACTACCTTCCGGTCAACATCAACTATGGTGAAGACGCCAATCAGGGCGACTACACCATGGTCACGATCGGGCCCTACGACTACTGGGTCATCGAATACGGCTATGCCAACGACCGAAACTACAAGAAGGTCCTGGAACGAGTCGCGGAACCACAACTGGCATATGCCACGGATGAGGACACCTGGGGTCCGGATCCAACCGCACGTCGCTTCGACAATGCCAAGAACCCTCTTGACTATGCCGATTCCCAGATCGCTCTGATCAAGGATCTGCGTGTCAAGATCATCGAAGACATGGTTGAAGATGGCGAAAGCTGGTCAGAGGCTCGCAAGGCCTACGAACTGCTCCTCGGTAAACATTCCTCTGCCGTCGGAATCGCCGCCAACTGGATCGGCGGAAGCTACCTGAACCGACACAAGAAGGGTGATCCGGATGCCGTTCGACCCATCGAGAACATCCCGGCAGAACAGCAGCGCAGAGCGTTGGCGTTCGTCCTGGAAAACACGATGAAGGACGAGTGCTACGGGCTCAACTCGGAGCTGCTGCACCGGATGACCGTCGACAAGTGGTATGACCAGGGTGGCATGCGATTCCTCTATCAGGATGAGACCTATCCGGTCCACAGCCGGATCTCCGGTATCCAGTCCATGGCGTTGACGCAGGTCCTGAATCCAACGACGCTGCAGCGGATCTATGACAACGAGTTCCGTGCCATGGGTGAGGAAGACGTCCTGACGCTTCCTGAAACCATGGATGAAGTCAAGGTCATCGTCTGGTCCGAACTCGACGAGCAGCCTGATTCGAACGTCAGCAACCAGTCTCCTTACATCTCCAGCCTCCGCCGCAACCTGCAGCGGACCCATATCGATCGCCTGATCGACATGAGCATGCCATCCAATGGCATGGGTTCAGCCGCTGCCCCGGTCTCGAACCTGAGCCGAATGCAGCTGCGTGAAATCCTGGATGACATCGAGGAAGTCAAGACTCGAAAGATGGATGCGTATTCCAAGGCTCACCTTGCTGAAGCACGCTCCAAGATTGAACGGGCGCTCGATGCCCAGTACCTCTACAACGTCGATGACATCAGTGGTGGTGGCTTCGACATGGGCTTCATGTTCATGCAGGAACAGAAGACTGACGAGTAGCGGTAACAGACAAGTTCCTTCGTTGAATGAGAACCGCTCCGGGCTTCCCGGGGCGGTTCTCGCTTTTGAAGGCAGGCTGAAACGGCCAGTTCCGTCTACACTTTCAGCATGAGCAAGACAGCCATCGTCATGGCAGGGATCCCTGCCGTGAACAAGAGCCTGTACCAGGCCATGCAGTTCAATGTCGGTGATCCCGCAGCCCTCATCCGTTTCGTCAGTGACGAAACCGAACGGCGTCTGTTGATCATCCGTGACATCGAAATGGTTCGTGCACGCGAACAGGCAGCCGCCGACTCCGTTGCCTGCCCCGCCGACTTCTCACCGGAGCAAGGACTGTCCGGTGATCGTGAAACCGCGACAGCCCAGGCAGTCGCCGAGTGCCTGGTTCGAGAGGGCATCGATCAGGTCATTTCGGATCGGACACTGCCATTGAGTTTTCTCGATGAGATTCGATCACGGAACATCGCCATTCAGTACGACCCTGAACTGGGAGTGCTCGACCGAAGGCGAAAAACCGAAGAGGAGATCGTGCATCTTCGTCAGGCACAACAGGACACGGAATCCGCCATCAGGATGGCCTGCGAGACGATTGCCTCGGCAACAGCGGCCGGGGACGGCACCCTTGAATTCGATGGCGATGTGCTGACCTCCGAGCGTGTCCGCGAGATGATCGACATGCATCTGCTCAGGCTCGGCTACGAGACCACACCGAGCATCGTTGCCGGGGGTCGCTGCGGAGGTGACTGCCATGAACGTGGCACCGGTGTGCTTCGAACCGGAGAACCAGTGATCATCGACGTCTTCCCTCGCAACAAGACCACGCTCTATGTAGGTGACTGCACGCGATGCGTCGTCCATGGCGAGGTCCCGCCGGTCATTGCTTCAATGCATGCTGCGATCATCGATGCCAAGGCGGCAGCGGCAGCGGCAACCCGAAGCGGTGTCACGGGAGAAGATGTGCATCAAGCAACCCTGGGTCGGATCCATGCCCATGGATTCGCTTCCGGGCTTCCCGGCCCGAAGGATCCTGAAGATCGAATCGCGATGACGCATGGAACCGGTCATGGTGTCGGTCTCGATGTTCATGAACCACCGCTTCTGGATTTCGGAGGCCCGGTACTTCTGGAGGGCGATGCGCTCACCATCGAACCCGGTCTCTATGCGCCAGCCATCGGTGGATTGCGTATCGAGGACATGATCATCGTGACGTCAACCGGTTTCGACAACCTCAATACGCTGCCCGAGGGATTGACGTGGTCCTGATTCAGTCGGAAGGCATGCGAAACGGTGGCATTGGACAGTCGATGGATTCCGCGATGGCGCGCAGCGTCTCGGCCTCCTCGATCGTAGTCGCACCGTCATGAAGAATCGTCGCTTCACACGCCTGCAGGAACGCGGCACGTTCCGTGAATCGAACACGCCGAATATCACGCAAGGCACTTCTCAACAGGCTGATCTTGAGCGTCGATGGATCGGGAAACTGAGCATCCCAGCCAAGTGACATCATGCCCTGCTCGAAGGACGCGCGTGCTTCGGACTTCTCCTGAGCCCCCATGCAGGCCAGTGTCGCCAGAACACTCTGGACGGATTGCGTGCAGGACTGCAGTCGAGCACGAGCCTTGCGTTCAGCGCCAGGCTTGTGATACCGCTCTTCAAGGTGGCGATCCAGCACCGTATCGACCACCCATTCCCATCGATCAATGGTTCCGTCGGCACGGATCATGACATCCAGGATTTCCCGGAACGTCCTGTACTGCGATTCGCTGAGCTGCGACAGTGCGGGAATACACAGATCCAAGAGAGGCAGGCGAGCCCATGGATCCAGATCATCCATGCAGGGTTGAAGGCGTTTGAGCTGCTGGATCTCGGATGGATCGAGAAGCGATTGGATTCGATTCCACTGAACCGCTTGATCTGAGGGATCGCGATCGAGCAACAAGGCGAAGATCACGTGCCTCGCGGTTGCGGTTGCATGTGCCGCATCGACGAGTGGCGTCGGGATCGAATCCAGAATCCGCCTGGACTGCAGCAGGCCTTCTTGATCAACCGTTCCGATGCGACCAACGGCATCGTCAAGGACGGATCCGAGAATGACGGCGCCCATGATGTCGCCTGCCGCGGTCCTTCTGGACTGCTCGCCTCGATTCAGCGATGCCGGTGGCGGTTCCGGTGCACGAATCGCAGGAGTGGCCTGTGTCAGTTCCTGCTGGACCTGATCGACTGAAAGCCCTTCGACTCTGGCGATCCTCTCGGGCAATGGTGGATGCGTTGCAAACATCGAATTCATTGCCTTGGAGAAGAACATGTGACTGATATCTGAAGTCTTCTCGTGCAGCTGATCCGTCTTCAGCCGGCCGACCTGCTGGATTTTTCTCAAGGCACCGCCGATGCCGTCCGGATTGCGTGTGTACTGGACCGCTGAAGCATCCGCGAGAAATTCTCGTTGTCGTGATACGGCTGCCTGAATCAGACGACCAAAGAAGGTGCCGATGAAACCACACAACATCAACGCCAGGCCAAACAACATGATGGCGATTCCAATACCCCCACCACCATCATTCTTGGAGGATGACCGTCTCCCCGAACCGAGCATGGCCGGACCGAGGAACCTCAGACAGATCCAACCGGTGACACCGAGAACGAGCAAGCCATGAATGATCCCGATGAGACGAATGTTGATGCGCATGTCGCCATTGAAGATGTGACTGAATTCATGGGCGACCACGCCCTGAAGCTCATCCCGGCTGAGCTTGTCGATGGTTCCACGATTCAGGCTGACGACGGCATCATTGGGTGACCACCCTGCCGCAAAGGCATTGATCGTCGGATCTTCGACGATGTACAGAGGCGGAACCGGCGTTCCACTGGCGATGGCCATTTCCTCGACGACATTCAGGGCGACCCGCTCGGAGTGTTGACGAGTCCCGGGGTCAAGCAGCGTGGCTCCGAGCATCTCCGCAACGACTCGACCGCCAGATCGAAGTTCCATGATCTTGAACAGACTGGACGCACCGACGACGATCGTCACCAGGCCAGCAACACCGGCCAGAACCCCACCATTGAACAACTCGATCTCGACCTTGCCGGATTCCTGGTCCGATCCAATGGCGTTCATGATGATCATGGCCACCAGATAGAGAACACCGATCATCAGGACCAGGCCAAAGGCAAAGCACAGCACCAGAAGACCAGTGCGTTTTCGTGCCTTGTCCTGCTGCTCGAAGAAATTGATCGCCATGATGCTGGAGAGTCCTCAGAAACGGACAGCCACCGGGTTCAGGAGAAGCTGACCTTTGGAACTTCCTTCTCGGCTGGATCTTCGATCTCGAACATGTCCGCTTCCTCGAAGTTGAACATTCCGGCAACGATGCTGGATGGGAACTGTTCGCGACGGACGTTGTAGTGCATGACGGAGTCGTTGTATGCCTGACGAGAGAATGCAATCTTGTTCTCCGTGGTCGTCAGTTCTTCCTGAACCTGCATCATGTTCTGGCTGGCCTTCAGATCCGGATAGGCCTCCATGGTGACGTTGAGCCTGCCCAGTGCACCCGACAAGGCACCTTCGGCCGCCGACAGCGCCTTGACGTTGCCACCACCGACAGGCGACGAAGCTGCAGCCTTCGCTGCCGCCATCGCATGGTTTCGAGCTTCTGTGACCTCTTCGAGCGTGCTCTTCTCATGAGCCATGTACCCCTTGGCCGTCTCGACGAGATTCGGAATCAGGTCATGTCGCCGCTTGAGCTGCACATCGATCTGGGCGAATGCGTTCTTCACGCGGTTTCGATCCCTGACAAGAGCGTTGTACATGCCAATGACGATCGCTGCGATCAGGATCACGGCACCGATGACAACAATCGCGATGATGGCTCCTGCACCCAATGCCAGCAGTGGCGGCATACTTGAATCAAACATCTGAGGCATCCCCTTTATCTATCTCAAGGATGATCATGAACATGATCATGCTCGACAGTCTCTGTTTCGATTTCCAGATCCCCTGGCTGAATGGTCTCTTCGGATTCAGCAGGATTCTGATCGACGTCTTCTCCATGAAGGGCTCTGTGCTCGAGCTCCACGAATCGAATTCTACTCACGATCGCCACATGGCCGTCAGCGAAGACGATGATATACCGGCCGTCGACGGACTCCATGCTCAGGACCATCCGGACATGCGGGGTGGATATCTCACCGAATGTTCGTTCATCCGGATAATAAGTCACTTTGTGAACGATCTGCTCGGCTTCGGGAGACGTCTTGAGATCACCCAGACTTGGCGGGAACCGATCCTCATGACTGGCCGCATACCGTGCAATCGCAACGAACAGTTGTCGCATCTGACTGGAATCATGGGCCAACTGTGCTGATTCGCGAGCCTGTCGGATCGTGGGCGACAGCAGGTCACCGGCCAGCGAGAGGTAGATCCAGGGGTAGACGCCGGTTTCTCCAAAGAGACCGACGAGTGTGGAGACCACGGATGGATAGCCGATCCCATCGAAGAGAAGATCGTCACCATCGACCACGTGTCGCAACAGGACGGGCTTCGCCTGACCGGCAAGCCTTCCATAGGAAGGCATGACGCTGTTCACCGGCCCTCTGGCCTCCCACCGAGGACGGGAATAGTTGGCCATGGCAGTCATCACAGCTGCCGCCAGGCCATACCCCTCTGTCAGTCGTGCAGCCGTATCGATGAAGAGCAGGCGTTGGACATGTCTTCCATCGAGGGCCTTGGTCTCCTGATAGACCGAACTGTTCAGAATGGATGTTGATTCCGACAACTGATCAACTGCATTGAGGACCGACTCCGGAGTCATGCCGACGACCAGAGTCGACCCGGAGACGCACGCAGAAATCTGAAGCGGAACAGGAAGACCTGGAAACGCTACGGTGAACATGGAAAGATCATCAACGGTCGTCCACTCGACCAGGCGGACATATCCCTGACTGCCTTGCTTGCTGAAGAAATCCAGCGTGGATGCCATGACCGACATGCTCGATTGGATGATGTCCGGATTCGTCAGTTCGACAAGACCAACGATGGACATGAAACCGTCACCACCTGTTCCAGGAGAACGATAGATCGCAATGGTGTCACCAAGTTGGTCGAAGAACTGCGTCCTGAGATCGATTCCAAGAACCGTCTTGCCGAACTGAAAACCCATCTCGACTGGCGATACAGGCTTGCCGGCGACCTTGGGCCACTGTTCTGGATCGACCACTTCCATGATGATCCTGTCGATGAAGCTGGGTATTCCAGACAGATTCAACTTCTGGATATCGAAGAGTGTCGCATCCATGGGGATCCCTTTGAGATCCGAGGATGAAAGACCCTGAGCCGGAACCAGATCGCCGAAAAAGGTCATGAGATTGGATGCCCGGCCACCGACCACGACCGAACCATCGGATCTGGTTCCGCAGCCCACGGAGATCTCCATGGCTTGTGGACCCTTCAGACCCAGCAATTCGAACGCGCGTTCCAGCCGAGGTGCGTCCGGGCCAGTCGATGCGATCATGGAACGGAACCATGGCTCCATGCTCGAGAAGACCATCTGGAAACCGAGGTTCACCGTCGTATCTGCCGGCATGGCGAACGACGGCGGCACCGCACTGGATTCCTTCGGCATCTGATTGAAACTGAGTGCAAAGACCGGCTCCCCACCATTCTGAAGACCGCCCACATAGGTCGGCTGGTCACGGCCTGTCGTAAGCTTGAACAAGCCTGGAGCCTCAGCAACTTCACGAGCCAGATTCGGCCTGAGATGCATGAGGTCATCCCATTCGGCAATCAGTTTCTCGACTGAAGCACCGCTGTTTCCATGAACCGTCAACTGCATGGAGACCGGTTCATTGACGACATCTCCAGCATCACCTGTTGCGTCGACTCGAAGGGTCATACGACTCATCAGAATCTGAAAGATCAGATTGGAAGCCGTGATATCGAACTCGCTGCTGTTGCCGAGATTCAAGCCGTCTCGTTCCAACGCCAGCAATGCGGATCGCAGTCCTGCATCCAGTTCGTTGGACAGAACGCCGTCGATACCGGAGGAATACACGAAGAAGGCCGGCTTTTCGCCGCCTGATGAGGGGGCGGTGAGCAGTCCCGGAATCACGACCAGAGCACACAACAGGATTTTCATACAAGGCATGGCAGCTCCGATCCGGACCCGTGTTCAGTGGCGACCTGCTGCATGAATGCAGGTGGTCGAGTCTACCACCCTGCCCTCCGCCCGACCCGGAGCACTCCAATGGCTTCGTGTATTTTCAGGAATTTCAGGGAGGACCAGGCCACCGGAATCTGTCACAATCTCCCGGGATTGATGGTGCTGTCCAATCTTTCTTCAATGGAAGGTCCGCATGTCACTTCGCTGGAAACTCGTTCTCTCCATCGGCATACCGGTCATGGTTGTCTATGGAATCCTCATCTGGGTTCAGTATTCCACGCTCAGAGACACCTCTCTTGCTGAAGCAAGAACATCGGCCCGGCTCGCATCGGAATCATGGGCAAACCATTTCAACGGCAAGCTTCACGGTGTTGCACAGGCGGCGGATGCCATCGCCTATGCGATCTCCATGCACTCTCAGATAGCAGAGGATGATCTCTACGAGCTGAATGAGCAGTTGATGGATCAGAATGAACTGGTCGCGGGATCCGCAGTGGCTTTCAATCCCCTTCGATGGAAGCCGACGGTGGATCGATATGCACCCTATTCATGGGATGTCGACGGAACGAAGAAGCGAAGAGACCTGTCGAAGGAGTATGACTACACGACACGGGAGTGGTTCACTGAAGGCGCTGATGGAATCTCCGGTTGGACGGAGCCCTACGATGGGCCGGTCTTCGGATCTCTTCTGGTCACGTACAGCACGCCCGTCATTCGCGATGATGAAGTCATCGGTGTTGTGGCTGCGGATATCGCACTGCTTCCACTTCAAAATCAGCTGGAGATTTCGGGGCCTGACAACATGAGCACCATGCTGGCCTCTCCTGAAGGCAGATTCATCGTCCATCCCGAACCGGAACATATTCTGAACGATACGATTGAAAGTGAAGCTGAACGGACAGGCGTCATGGCGCTTCGGGACTGGTCCCGTGACACGAAAGCAGGTCGATCCGGGTTTCAGCAGCTTCAGGGGTATCCACTTCAAAGCGATCACTGGCTGCTCTATTCATCCGTGCCAGAAGCGGATTGGTCCATGGCGACAGCCTTCTCGAAAGACGACATTCTCGAGCCCGTTCATCGCCAGCTGGTATTGAATCTTGTTCTGATGGCCGGTGGTCTCATCGTCCTGCTGGCGATCATCACGATGACCGGATTTCGAATCGTCAGCCCGGTCCGAAAACTGGCCGGTGCTGTTCGACAACTTGGTGGTGGCAATCTCGATGTCCGGGTCGATGCGCCCAAGGGACGGGATGAAATCGGCGAACTCGCGCGCGGCTTCAATGTCATGACCGATCAGCTTCAGGAAAACATCCGCGTGCTTGCCGAGGAGACCGCTGCCCGTGAACGGATCGAGGGAGAAATGCAGCTCGCCCGGAAAATCCAGGAAATGCTCCTCCCCGCAGCGTTCCCGGCATTGCCGGATCGAAAAGATGTCGAAGTCTGTGCACTGAATGAACCTGCAAGAGTCGTCGCAGGTGATTTCTTCGACATCATCGATCATGGCGAACGAATCACCATTGTCATGGCCGATGTGTCCGGAAAAGGTGCCGGTGCCGCCATGTTCATGTCCATGGCGCACACGATCATCCGGATTTTCGACAGTCATGACAGTCCACTGCCGGAACTGGTCTACAGATTGAATGAGTGTCTCTATCCGGATTCAAGAGGGTCCATGTTCGTGACTCTGGTGATTCTTCGATATGAGCCGTCGACCGGAAAGATCGAGTTCGTCAATGGAGGACACCCCCCTCCGATCATTCTTGATACCGATGGCATCCCTGAACTGATCGGAGAATCCACCGGACCACTGGTCGGTGCGATCGAAGAGGCGGAGTGGACAACGCTCACGCATCAGCTGCAACCAGGTGAGCGTCTTGTGCTGTACACGGATGGCGTCACGGAAGCCCGGGATGGCAATGAAACCATGCTTGGCGAACATGGACTTCTCGAGATGTTGAAACAGACCGGTATGCCCCAAGACGATCCGGCGACCTTGTGTCAAAGACTCGTGAAGCAGATCCAGGATCGCGAACCCGGAGAAGCCTCCGACGACATCACCGTACTGGTGCTAGGCCGGCCAGTCTCGTGAGGATTTGATCAGCCGTTGGCGGCTTCGGAATCAGCAAACACGATGGCCTGGCTGGTCGAGATCCGACCTCCTGGAACCTCTTCGCTGCCTGACAGCATCTTGTCGAGCGCCGATGCCTTGTCGTGACCAACCACCTGCCACATGATGCGGTGAGATCGGTTGATGCATGGATAGGTCAGAGTCATCCGTCTGCGTTCCTGATACAGGCCTCCGGTGAGCGCGACATCGCGATCGGTGACCTCCAGCACGCTGTCACCCGGGACGAGGGAAGCGGTATGGCCATCCGGCCCCAGTCCAAGATGCACGATGTCGAGAACGGGCGGCTTGCCGCATGATTGCGCAAGCAGATCAGCGTATCGATCGCATGCCGCCTCGAGATCCGCGTCATCGACAGGCATTGGCATGGTTCCCGCGGACAACTCCGGCCTCTCGGACAGCAGGCGGGCCCGAAGGTGGGTGAGGTTTCGATCGTCGCTCCCCTCTGGCGCGATACGTTCATCGACCTGAAAGAGACGAATCTTCGTCCAGGGAACATCCTCTCGCTTCGCGAGCATGCTGAACATCGGCCAGGGTGAATGGCCTCCTGAAACCGCCATCCCGCAGCAACCTCGAGCATCAACTGATTCCAGGATCGCCATGGCCAGCCAGTCTGCCGCCTTGGCGTTGGTCTCATCAATCGTGTTCGAGACCTCCATGGCAGGTGATCCATGACGCATCATTCAATGGCCTCCACGACCGCCTGAACGCCCTGGTTCCAGACCAGTGTCGTGGTGTATTCATGCTCATAGCCGAGAACACAGTAGGTCCCGGTTCCCAGTGTGAAGCAACGACCCTCCTGCGGGCGAAGTCCCAGCCAGGTGGCGGCCATCACCCGCAGTACATGACCATGTGCGAACAAGGCGACATCCCCACCTGCTTCCTTGGCTCGATCGATGACGCGTTGACATCGTCGCCCGACTTCCTCCGCAGTTTCACCGCCAGGGGTCTGGCCATTCCAGATCGTCCAACCAGGTGCTTCCTTGCGAATATCCTTCGTTGTACGACCCTCGTACTGGCCGTAGTTCCATTCCGCCAGATCCTCGCACAGCTCCGCCTGACTGGAGAAGCCCGCCAATTCGCAGGTTCGATGTGCACGCTGGCGAGGGCTCACGAGGACCAGCGAGAAACTCTTGCTGGCAAGCGACCTTCCCAGCAATCGTGCCATCTCTTCACCATGGGATGTCAATGGGATGTCCGTGAAGCTCGTGTGCTGGCCGGACATGCTCCATTCCGTTTCGGCATGCCGGAGCAGCCACAGTCTCGTGCCAATCATGCGTTCACCAGTTCTTCGACGGGCTTCAATACCGGTTCATGCCAGATCGCATTGTGATGCAGCAGGCCGTCAGCCTCGGATGGTCCCCAGGTACCCGGCTCGTAGGAATGAACAGGCGTGGACTGGTCGAGAATGGGATCGACGACCTTCCATGCGGATTCGACTTCATCGACACGGGCGAAGAGGCCCGGCTCACCTGCCATCGCGTCCCCGATGAGTCGCTCGTAGGCGGCCATCTGATCAGGCTCTTCGTGCTGCGCCAGCATCTCGATCTGCTGGCCGACCATGTCCTCTCCCACCTTCTTGGCACGTGCCCCGATCGCAATGACGGTATTCGGATTGAACTGGAACCGGAAGTAGTTCCGCTCACTCCTGTGACAGTCCTCGAAGAGTTGCTGTGGAGGCTGTTTCATCTCGACCACGACTTCGGTTGAAGTCACGGGAAGACATTTTCCCGCACGGATATAGAAAGGAACATCGGCCCACCGCCAGGAATCGATGTGAAGCCGCAGGGCAACGAACGTTTCCGTTCTGGAATCGGGCTTGACACCCGGCTCGTCCAGATACCCCTTGAACTGTCCTCGGACAATGTCTTCATTGGTCATGGGCTTGATCGAATTGAAAAGCCGGACCTTCGCATCCCTCAAGGCTTCCTCATCGCCTGTCGAGGGAGGGTCCATGGCGAGAATGGCCAGAATCTGCATCAGGTGATTCTGAACGACATCCCGGACCGTTCCCGCCTCGTCATAGAAAGCACCCCTGCCCTGAACGCCGAAGTCCTCGGCCATCGTGATCTGAACCGACTTCACGTAGTTGCGATTCAGAACCGGCTCGAGGAAAGAGTTGCCGAATCTGAAGTAGTTCAGATTCAGGACGGGCTCCTTGCCGAGGAAGTGATCAATTCGATAGATCCGATCCTCTGGAAAGACCGCATGAACGACTCGATTGAGTTCCTGAGCCGATTCGAGATCACGACCAAAGGGCTTCTCGACCACGACACTTGCGTTCTCTGCACAACCGGATGCCTTCAGCGCCTGTGAGACCATCTCGAAGATGGTCGGCGGAATGGCCAGATAATGCAGCGGGCAGCACGCCTTGCCGAGTGCCGCTCTCAACTTCTGAAACGTCTCCGCGTCCGAATAGTCGCCGCTGACATACGACAGGCGTCCGGCGAGTCGCTTGAAGACGGATTCGTCGAGTTCGCCCTCACCATATGTCTGGATGCCGTCACGAGCACGTTCGACGAGATCCTTGGTCTCCATCTCGTTCCTGGCAATACCGATGATCGGAACATTCAGATGCCCCCGGTTCTCCATCGCATAGAGAGACGGAAAGATCTTCTTGTGCGCGAGATCTCCTGTTGCGCCAAAGAGAACAAAGGCATCGCAGGCGTCACGCGTCATTTCGATGCTGCCTTTTCATGATGGCCACCGAACTGGAATCGCATGGCCGAGAGCAACTGGTCGGCGAAGTCGGCCTCGCCTCTGGAGGCAAATCGGTCGAACAGCGCTGATGCCAGTACGGGAGCCGGCGCCCCTTCATCAATAGCGGCCTGGAGCGTCCAGCGGCCTTCGCCGGAATCCGAAACACGACCCTCGAATTCCTTCAGATCGGGACTGTCCAGAAGCGCCTTCGCTGTGAGATCCAGAAGCCAGGAAGCGATCACACTGCCTCTTCTCCAGACCTCGGCCACGTCCGCAAGGTCCAGATTGAACTGGTAGTACTTCGGATCGCGCAGTGGCGTGGTCTCGGCATCATGCTCCTGCTTGCGCATTCCGACGTCCGCATGCTTCAGGATGTTCAACCCTTCGGCATAGGCCGCCATGATTCCGTATTCGATGCCATTGTGCACCATCTTGACGAAGTGTCCGGATCCCGTGGGACCACAGTGCAGGTAACCATGTTCACAGGTTCCGCCCTTGGCTTCACGGCCAGGCGTGCGTTCAGCCTCATCGATCGATGGTGCGAGGGTGGAAAGAATCGGATCGATGTGATTGAAGGCTTCGTCATGGCCGCCGATCATCATGCAGTAGCCTCGTTCAAGACCCCAGACTCCGCCACTCACGCCGACATCCACATAGTGGATTCCCTTGTCGACAAGCTTCTCGGCACGATCGATGTCGTCTCGATAGAAGGAATTGCCACCATCGATGAGAATGTCGCCCTTGGAGAGCAGTGGTGACACTTTCTCGACCATGCCGTCCACGAACGCTGCTGGAATCATCATCCAGACGACGCGTGGACCGTCCAGTGCTTCGACGAATTCCTCGAGCGTCTTCGCGCCAGTCGCACCTTCACCGGCAAGCGCGTCGACGGCATCCGGGCTGACGTCGTACACCACGCATTCATGACCGGCATTCATGAGGCGACGAACCATGTTGGCCCCCATTCGGCCGAGCCCGATCATTCCCATCTGCATCTTGTTGCTCCTTCTTTCCCTCTCAGCCACATGGGCTGGACAACCTCAGCTCGTCTGGAGGTTCTTGCTCTTTTCGTCGATGGCTTCCATCAGATCATGCCAGGACGCATTGAAGGAATCCCGACCTTCGATCTGGAGTCGTTCTCCCAAGGCATCCACATCGACACCCGCCGCCTTGCAGGCTTCGATGGTGCGGTCCGCTTCCTCAATCGATGACTTGTCGAGCGTACCGGTCACTTCGCCATGGTCCGCAAAGGCAAGCAGGGTCTTCTCGGGAATCGTATTGACCGTACCGTCAGCGGCCAGTTCGGACACGTAATACGTGTCCGGCAGAGACGGATCCTTGGTACTGGTACTGGCAAACAGGAGTTTCTGAGGACTGGCACCCTTGGCTGCCAGGGCGTCCCATCTTGGACCCGAGAAGATCTCATGGAATGCACGCCAGCACTGAACAGATGCCGCAACGCCCAGCTTGTCCTTGAGGTCAGCAGGCAGATCGTCCATCGCAGCCTTGTCCCAACGTGAAACGAAGACGGAAGCCACGGAGAAGTTGTCCAGTGATTCGCCGGCTTCTGCTCGACGTTCAAGACCCTTGATGTACGCTTCCGCAGCACGTCGGTACTGGGCCTCCGAGAAGAGGAGCGTCACATTGATGTTGAGACCTCGTGCAATCAGTTCCTCGATCGCCGGTGCGCCCTCGGGCGTGCCTGGAACCTTGATCATCAGATTCGGGGTGTCCGCCTTCTTGAAGAGCATGTCCCCCTGACTGATGGTCGTATCGGTGTCATTGGCCAGCAAGGGAGAGACCTCGAGTGAACAGCAGCCATCCGTATGACCCGAAACATCCCAGATCGTCCGGAACAAGGCAGCGGCCCTCTTGAGATCGTCGATCGCCAGAGCGAAGAAGATCTCCTCGCGATCCGTGGTCCCGGAAGCACTCAACGCCTTGATCTCATCGTCATAGAGATCCGTATCCGCGATCGCCTTGTCGAAGATCGAAGGATTCGAAGTCAGGCCGGTGACGGACAACTCGTCGATGTATCTGGCCAACGTGCCGTTGTCCAGAATGTCACGTCGAATGTAGTCCAGCCAGATTCGCTGGCCTGTCTCATGCAAGTCATACATCGGGTTCATGTGTTGCTCCCTCGCGATCTGGAGGACTTTTCCGAGGCGACGACGATGGCGTGCCTCACAGGTGAATTCAGCATTGAGGAATGCCGCAACGATTTCCTTGGCCGGCTCCACTCCCATGGTCCTGGCACCAAGTGTGATGACGTTGACGGCATCGTGCTCGACCATCTGGTGAGCCGTATAGATGTTCTCGGTAGACGATGCCCGAATGAGCGGCATCTTGTTGGCCGCGACCGTGACGCCCGCGCCACTGCCACACAGAAGAATGCCTCGATCCGCCCTGCCGGCACCGATCTCCTCACAGAGCGCTTTCGCGGGTTCTGGATAGTCGATGGCGTCACCGGTCATCGGGCCTGCATAGAGAACCTCGTGCCCAAGAGATCTCGCCACTTCCGCCAGAGGTTCGATCAATGGTCTTCCAGCATGATCACTGGCAAGCACGACCCGCATCAGACGACCCCTTCCATGATCTCGACGAGGGATCGGACGCGGTCGGCTACATGCTCCGGTGTGAACCCGAGCTCCGCATAGACCTTGCCGCCGGGTGCGGATGCACCGAATCGTCCAAGTCCGATCACATCATCCGCAAACTCGTACCAGGTCTCGGGGGAAGCCGCTTCAACGGCAATGATTGGACGATCGAATGGGACGAGATCCGCCTGCGTGTCTTCCGGCTGATCCCTGAAGACTTCGACGCACGGCATCGAGACCACTCGGACATCCATGCCTTCCTTGGCCAGCAGATCACGTGCCGACAAGGCCAGCGCCACCTCGGAACCTGTGGCGATGATCGTTGCCCGCTCGCCATCTGCGATCACCGAAGCACCCTTGGAGACATCGCTGAAACAGGGATCCATGATCGGGACCCCTTGACGTGTCAGAATGATGCAGCTCGGACCATGATGCGCAATCGCTTCACGCCAGGCTCCGATGCACTCCTGGGCATCTGCAGGCCTGTAGGTTCGCAGACCCGGCATCGCCCGAAGACCTGCCAGATGTTCCACTGGCTGATGGGTCGGTCCATCCTCGCCGAGCGCGATGGAATCGTGTGTGTAGACGAACACGACGGGCAACTCCATCAAGGATGCGAGTCGCACCGGCTCGCGCATGTAATCGAGGAATGAGAAGAAGGTGGCACAGTATGGTCGTACACCACCATGCGCGGAGAGTCCGTTGCAGATCGCACCCATGGCGTGCTCACGAACACCGAAGTGGATGTTCCGGCCAAGCCAGTCGCCGCTGTTGATGTCCGGACTGCCTTCGATGTCGGTCTTGGTGGATGGCGCAACGTCCGCAGTGCCTCCGGCCAGTTCGGGGATCACCGATGCGAACGCATTGATGACTTTGCCTCCTGCAGCACGTGTGGCAATCGAATCGCCCGGTTTGAAAGACGGCATTTCTGCAGAAGCCCAATCGGAGGGCAACTGACCATCGATGACACGCCTGAGCTCGCGAGCCAGATCCGGATGCGCCTTCTCGTAGGCACCCCATCTCGTCTGCCACTCCGAATGAGACCGGGCTCGTTGTGAAGCGGCTTCACGCCAGTTGGTCAGAACCGATTCCGGAACTTCGAAGGGCGGATGGTCCCAGCCAAGGACCTCACGGGTGGACGCGACATTGTCATCACCCAGAGGCGCTCCATGGGCATGGAACGTGTCCTGCAGAGGCGAACCGTAACCGATGTGACTTCTGATGATGACCAGACTCGGCCGATCCGTCTCCGACTTGGCTTCGTTGATCGCGGCATCGAGCGCGTCAAGATCGTTCACATCCTCGACCGTGACCACATGCCATTGGCATGCCGTGAAGATGCCGCCGACATCCTCGCTGAGTTCACGTGGCGCCGGACCTTCAAGCGTGACTTCATTCTGATCGAAGAAGAAAATCAGTTTGCCGAGCTTCAGTCGCCCTGCAAGAGAGATGGCCTCATAGGTGACACCTTCCATGATGTCGCCCTCGCCCCCGGTGACCCAGACATGGTGATCCACGATCTCGTGACCATCTCTGTTGAATCGAGCCGCGAGCATCCGTTCGGCCATGGCCATTCCAACACCATTGGCGACGCCCTGACCCAGTGGCCCGGTATTGATTTCGACGCCCGGTGTGACATCCATCTCGGGATGTCCGGGTGTGCGGCTCTCCCACTGCCTGAACTGCTTGAGATCATCAATTCCCAGGTCGTATCCCGCCAGATGAAGCGACGCATACTGAAGCATGCAGGCATGTCCGCCCGACATGATGAACCGATCGCGATCCATCCAATCCGGCTCGGCCGGGTCGTATCGCATGTGTCGCGACCAGAGCATCCATGCCAGCGGCGCCAGTCCCATCGGTGTACCGGGATGACCGGAGTTGGCTTTCTCAATGGAATCGATGGCCAGGAAACGAATCGCGTTGATGCAGTCCAGATCGAGGCCCGATGGCGTCATCTGCTTGCCGGATACCGTTGAAGACATGGGTCCGCTCTCCCTCTTTTGTCCAGCCTGAGAGGCCACTCGGCGAGGGGGTCATGCTACCACGGCACGCGAACCGAACGACGGCCGGGACAACCCAATCAACATGGGCTTCGTGTAAAGTGGAGCGGTTCGGCCGACATGCCAAGGGATGCATCGCTTCGAGCCGGACCCGGGAGCTCAATCGCCATGAAGATTCTGGTCTGTGATATCGGGGGCACCAATGTCAAGATCCTTGCGTCTGGCGAACCTGAGCGTCGAAAAGCGCCTTCCGGCCCTGAAATGACTGCTGCGGACATGGTCCGGACGGTCCAGGAACTGGCCGAGGGCTGGTCCTGGGATGTCGTCTCGATCGGGTTTCCTGGCCCGGTCGTCCATGGCCGGGTCATGTCCGAGCCCTCGAACCTGGGTCCGGGCTGGATCGCCTTCGACTTCGAGGCCGCATTCGGCTGCCCGGTCCGGGTGGTCAACGATGCCGCCATGCAGGCCCTCGGCAGCTACCACGGCGATCGGATGCTCTTCATGGGACTTGGGACGGGCCTCGGGACCGCCATGATCGTGGACGGGATTCTCCAACCGATGGAAGCCGGACACCTCCCCTACAAGAACAAGAAGACCTACGAGGACTACGTCGGCAAACGAGGCTATGCGGAACTGGGCAAGAAGAAATGGCACTCGGCCGTTCTGGATGTCATCACCGATTTCAAACGTGCTCTCGAACCGGACTACATCGTCATCGGCGGTGGCAATGCCAAGAAACTGAAGGCTGAGGATCTGCCTGAATACTGTGAGCTTGGCAGCAATGCGAATGCCTTCACGGGTGGCTTCAGACTCTGGGACGATGCCGCTGAAGAGCCCCCGCCGACCGCGACTGCCACGACCCATTAAAAGCTATCCTCCTGCTGGAGCTGCTTGGATGTGGCAGCTCCCTGCAGAGACGAAGCGGAGGACACTCGACATGACCCCGGCCACGAAACTCCATTCAGGCGACATCACGACCAGTGGGTCGTGGGCCGCGTTGAAGCAACATCATTCGAAGACCTCCTCACTGCACATGAGGGATCTCTTCGCGTCGGATCCCGGTCGCTTCGATCGCTACTCGATGCGATTCAATGACTTTCTGGTGGACTTTTCCAAGCACCGGATCACGGATGAAACGCTGCCACTGCTCAGGACACTGGCACGGGAGGCAGGCGTCGAACCACTTCGGGACGCCATGTTCTCAGGCGAGCACATCAATACCTCCGAAGATCGTGCCGTTCTGCATGTCGCGCTTCGCAATCGCAGCAATCGTCCCATTCTGGTCGACGGCCAGGATGTGATGCCTGAAGTCAATGCCGTGCTCGAGCAGATGCGGACCTTCTGTGATGCCGTTCGAGGCGGGTCCTGGCGAGGATTCACCGGCAAGCAGATCACGGATGTCGTGAACATCGGGATCGGCGGATCGGATCTGGGTCCGGTCATGGTGACCGAAGCCCTGCGTCCCTACATCAGCCGGGATCTGCAGCCACACTTCGTCTCCAACGTGGACAGCACTCATCTCGCCGAAACCCTGAAGCATGTCGATCCGGAAACCACGTTGTTCCTCATCGCATCGAAGACATTCACGACTCAGGAAACACTCACCAATGCCCATGCCGCACGTGACTGGTTCATGGCTGCAGCAGGCGATGATGCACACGTTGCCAAGCACTTCGTGGCGCTGTCGACCAATCAGGTGGAGGTTGAGAAATTCGGAATCGACCCCGCAAACATGTTCCGGTTCTGGGACTGGGTCGGAGGGCGCTACTCGTTCTGGTCAGCCATCGGCCTTTCGATCGCGGTCAGTATCGGATTCGACCGCTTCGAAGAACTGCTTCTCGGTGCCCACGAAATGGATGAACACTTCCGGACAACGCCTCTGGAAGAGAACCTGCCGGCCACCATGGGACTCCTCGGTGTCTGGTACAACAACTTCTACGGATGCCAGACTCAGGCGATACTGCCCTATGACCAGTACATGCATCGCTTTCCAGCCTATTTCCAGCAGGGAGACATGGAAAGCAACGGGAAGCATGTCGATCGTCAAGGCAATCACGTCAACTGCCAGACGGGCCCGATCATCTGGGGCGAACCGGGAACGAACGGTCAGCATGCCTTCTACCAGCTGATTCACCAGGGAACCAAGATCATTCCCTGTGATTTCATCGCACCGATTCACACGCACAACCCGGTGGGTGACCAGCATGAGATTCTGCTCTCGAACTTCTTCGCACAACCGGAAGCGTTGATGAAGGGCAAGACGGCCGAGGAAGTCGAGTCTGAACTCGTGAGCAGCGGCATGGATCCAGCCCAGGCCAGATCGCTGACACCCTACAAGGTGATGGAAGGCAATCACCCCTCCACGAGCATTCTGTTCAAGACTCTCGATCCGAAGACGCTCGGCACGCTCACCGCCCTGTATGAGCACAAGATCTTCACGATGGGCGCCATCTGGAACATCAATTCCTTCGATCAATGGGGCGTCGAGCTCGGAAAGGTGCTCGCCCGGGCAATCCTCCCCGAGCTTCCGGGGTCGGAGGCCGTTTCCAGTCATGACAGTTCGACCAACGGCCTCATCAACTACTACAAGTCCAACCAGTCCTGAACTGGCCAACAGCAGATGACGACACCATGACGCCCACGCCCGATTACACACAGGAATGGCTTCTCACAAACGGTATTGGTGGGTACGCCATGGGGACCACCCGAGGCATCAATACCCGTCGCTATCACGGTCTTCTGGTTGCCGCGATGGACCCCCCCGTGAATCGTGTCGTCTCCCTGCACAGCACCATCGATCAGTTCCATCCAACCTGCGAAGAAGAGAACTCTGTGGCTCTCAGCGCACAACTCTTCGGAGACGAAGCGCTTCCGCATCCGGATGGTTGGCGATATCAGGTCGACTTCGACTGTGATCTCAACAGCGCCACCTGGACATGGGTGCTGGATGGCGGAATCACGATCCGGCGACATCTTGCTCTGGAACAGGGATGCAATGCATGCCTTCTGGAATGGAGCATTCAGGGACTCACGGATGACTGCATGATCTCGATCAGACCTCTGACACTTCTCCGTGGCTTCCATGATCTTCAGGAATCGGAAACCGATGATCTCCATGTCCACGCGGAGGAGACCCGCTGCTCCGTTCAGCGAGGGCAACTCGGCTTGATTCTCGAATCGGATTCCGGCACATGGGATCCTGCTGTGACTTGGTGGCGCAATTTCGATTATCCGATCGAGTCGGAACGCGGCCAGGATCATCGTGAATGTGTTCTGAATACCGGTGTGCTTCGGGCACGCCTGACACCCAAGTCAAACACGATCAGAGTGCGGGTCGCCCTGCAGGACGCCATGCAGCCCACCCAGTCCACCACCCTGGCCGCAACGGATGATGTCGTTGCGGACCGTCTGGCCAGTGCCTGTCGACAGTTCGTCGTCCAGAGAGGCCGTGGAGAGAATGGCCCGATCTCGGTGATCGCGGGATATCCATGGTTTGCAGACTGGGGTCGTGACAGTCTGATCAGCCTGCCAGGCCTCTTGTTGACACAGGATCGATTGAACGATGCCGTCTCCCTGCTGACGGGATTCGGATCACGGATCCAGAACGGCATCATTCCGAATCGATTCGATGATTCAAATGATCAGGCCTACTACAACACCGCTGATGCGAGTCTCTGGTTCATCAATGCCGTCCATGCATGCTTCCTCAAGGCCGGGAATTCATCAGACAACCCGGAACTGGTGGAGCTGATCGAAACCTGCTTCAGGATCATCGACGCCTACCGAAGTGGAACGGATTTCGGGATCCGCGTGGATTTCGATGGCCTGCTGATTGCCGGAGTGCCGGGCGAGGCCGTGACGTGGATGGATGCCCGGATCAACGGCGAAGGTGTCACGGCAAGGATCGGCAAACCAGTCGAGCTCTCCGCCCTGTGGCACAACGCCTTGTGCTGTGCTGCGGAGATGTGCGGTGATCCCGGCCGATCCGCTGAATACCGGGCTTCGGCCTCCCTGACCCGGAAGTCCTTTCAGAGATTCTGGAACCAGGAATGCTCATGCTGCTATGACGTTCTCGTTCAGAGAAATGGAAACTGGCGTGGTGACCCCCGCATCCGTCCGAACCAGATCTTTGCCGTCAGCCTGCCGTTTCCTCCGCTGACCGGGACACCTGCACGGCAGGTACTCGACTGCGTCAAGCAGCATCTGCTGACACCATTCGGTCTTCGAACCCTCTCCCCGGTGGATCCTGAATACAAGGGCCGATACGAGGGAGACATGGTTTCAAGGGACTCGGCTTATCACAATGGAACCGTCTGGCCCTGGTTGATCGGACCCTATTGCGATGCGATCAGAGCAACCGCCGAGGACAGCCGGTCGAACGAGACAGACACGCTCTGTCGAGATGCTCTGACGGCACTCGTCGAGTCACTGGATACCGGGTGTCTTGGTCAGATCGCGGAGATCTATGATGGTGATGAACCCCATCTGCCACATGGTTGCCCCGCTCAGGCATGGTCCGTGGCCGAACTGACCCGAGTCTGGCCAGGACAACCAGGCCTGGAATCCTCCGGGAACGATCAAGGCATCACCTGTGATGCCACCGCGATGACCTCATCGTAGAGGTCCGCAGACCATGCTCAGGTGATCAGCCCGGGCCTGCAAGCAGTCATGATGACCATGGAGAAAAGCGGCTGGATCCCGTTGGATCCAGCCGCTTCTCGTGGAGTCGGCTGAGGCTTGGGTGACCGGAGCAGTCACGAAGCCTCAAGGTTGTCAGTACTCAGAAGAGCAACTGCATCTGGGCCCGAATCAGGAACTGGCCACTTTCATTTCGATAATCCGCATCCCAACCGGTTCCGGAGCTGACCCAATCAGCACTTCCAGGGTTCGTGCTGGGATTGCCCGGATCAAGATTGGCACCCGGACCATCAGCCAGGTTGGAGAATGCATAACCGAAGTCCGCGGAGATTTTCACGTGCTTGTCACCGGTTGGCCACCAGTTGGCACCGACCGTCAAAGTCGAGTTGTGGCCGGTCGTCCCGGGCAGATCGAGTGTGCCGCGGTAGTCGTCGATATCGCCCAGTTCGTAACGTGCGAACAGTTCGATGTCATCGACCGGCATGATGCCACCTTGGACAACCCATCCCCACGAATCAACGGTGTTCTGATCATAGACAGCCTGATGATTGGAACCATTGCCCCATACGAAGTAGGAGAATGCCGTCCAACCGCTGCCTCCCATGGAGATGTCGGCTGTGAAGCCGATGTTGTTGCGGCCATCGACATTGCCGTATTCAAGGAAGTTGTTCGGATTGTCCAGGTTGTACCACTCGACTGCACCACCGATCATCAATCCGAAGTCGGTGTTTCCGAAGCCAGACAGGGACTTGAACATCTTCCAGTCGCCGGCAAGCTTCACTTCCGCGCGAGCTGTCAAGCTGTTTTCACCAGTTGAATAGGCCTGTCCATTGAGCCGCAGAGGGCCATCGTTGTACATCCCCTTCAAGGACAACCAGTCATTGCTCCAGCCGAGCTCGATGCCCTGAGTCCATCCGTAGGTGAACGCATTGTTGACCATGGAACGCTCAACAGCCAGCTGTGCGCTACTGGAAACAAGTTCCTCGCGAAGGAATGGCGCCTTGAATTGCCCGACCTTGACATACATGTCATTGTCGAACTTCTTCTGGATCCATGCGTCCTCGGCATAGAAGCCTGCACTGCCACCAACACGAGCATTTCGAGTGTTGACGATCGTGAACTTGTATGCCCAGGAAGGATCGATGACGTAACCGCTGAATTTCAGCTTGAACCGCCTGACCTCGAACCCGTAGGCATTCGACTGCTCGTTTTCTTCGGCCTTGCGATGATTGAAATCCCAACGCACCTGCAACTGGCCGTTGATCTTCAATTTGAAGGTGTCATCACTGGTCCGGATGTAGAAGCCGCCGTCGTAGCCGGCATTCATCGTCGAGCCCTGCAGGCTTGCCCGAGTATCGGCATCTGCAAGAACATCCTGTACCAACCCTTTGATTTCCTCTGCTCGATGCTCGGTAAGCCAGTCCGATTCACGTTCTGAACGAAGGACGTCGACTTCCGCCTTCAGGGAGTTGACCATGCCTCTGAGTTCATCTATTTCATCAGCTGCTGCTGCAGGCATGGCCACAGAGGCCAGAGACAGGCCGGCTGCCCCCATCAAACCAAACCATTTCTGAATTCTTGTCATCTTCATTGATATGCGCTCCAAATGTTCCTGAACAAGTTGCAACGCGGGTGAAGATGATGGTCTTGTATTCAGATCCTGTTCAGTTCAGAAATGGTTCCGGATAAGTATGCGATCTCGACAAACGCCTGTTGCGGGATGGCAGTCATCCGTCATGCCTTAACATCATGATTACAATTAACTTACATCCAACTTTCTGAAGAGTTCTGTTCGACGCTCTTCAGAAATCGAATTGAAGCTGTGCGCGAATGAGCCACTGCCCTGTCTGGTTGCCGTAATCAGGCAGCCAGCCATTCCCTCGACCCGGCCAGGCCGCGGAGCCGGGATTCGTCATGGGATTCGATGGATTCTGGTTTTCGCCGATCCCGCGGGCAATATTGGAGAACGAATACCCGAAATCACAGGACACCTTGACCTCCTGGATGCCGATTGGCCACCAGTTGAACCCGACAGTCAGTGTCGAAAGATGACCAGTCTGTCCCGGCCGTTCGAGTGAACCCCGATAGTCCCCAATGTCGCCCAGCTCGTAGCGACCGAACAACTGGACATCCTCAAGGATGTCCAGACCTGCCTGGCCGACCCACCCCCACGAATCGAGGCTGTCGAGATCGAATCCCGGGAGCGAATTCGTTCCGTTGGCCCAGACGAAATAGCTGAAGGCCGTCCAGCCATCTCCGAACATCGAAACATCCACGGTGAACCCGAGACTCCGCTGACCATCGACATTGGCGAAGGCCCATTCGACATCGTCGTTCTGGACTCTGTACCACTCGAATGCAGCACCGATCATGAGACCGAATCCGGTCGTTCCTCTGGTCGTCAGAGTCTCGAAATCGGCATACGTCCCTGCCAGAACGAGTTCCGCTCTTGCAAGAAGACTTCCCATCGCGGCCTGATAGGCTCCGACATTCAGCTGACGTGGGCCGTCGTTGTACATGGCCCGAAGATGCAGGGGATCCAGATCCCAACCGAATTCAAGCCCCTGTGTCCATCCATACGTGAATGCGTGATTGACCATGGATCGTTCGACAGCCAGCTGAAATGAACTGGGGACGAGCTCCTCTCTCAGAAACGGGCCCTTGTACTGGCCGAGACGAAAGAACATGCCGTTCTCGAATCGTTTCTGGATGAAGGCGTTTTCGACGAACACCGTGGATTCAGGACTGTTGGCGAGCGATCGAGTATTGGTCGCGAGTGTCAGGCGATAGGTCAAGGAAGGATCGAAGACATGCCCGAAGAAATGAAGCTTGGAACGTCTCAGCTCGAACTTGTCCATGTCCTGCTTGCCGAACGGCTGGCCCGGCATCTTGTTCCTGTGGTCGAAGACCCATCGCAATTGCAATTGACCGCGGAATCTCAGAAGGAAGTCGTCATCGGATGTCCGGAAGTAGTACCCGTCCTCATAGCCGACAATTCCCGGACCTCCCTGAAGACTTGCCCGGGTATCGGCATCGGCAATGACATCCATGGCGATCTCCCGAATGTCATCGGCTCTCCGTCGAGTCAACCAGTTGTCACCATGAGCCGCTTCCATCCGATCGACCTGCTTCCAGATCGCATCGATCCTGGCCTCGATCTCGCTGGCATCTCGAGGAGCCGTCAGCTCGTTCGCGCCGGCCGATCCACATGGCAGAACCATCAGAAAAGCGGCCAGGGCCAGCCACGCGCGAGACAACCATGTGCAGCGATGTTCCACAGTGACACGGTAATGGATCATGCGAAAGGCAGCCACAGCAGCCTGTTGACCGGACCGGTACCCTGTAGACATGACTGTCCGACCAGATCAGGAACATGACCGACAGGCCTACTTCCGAGCAAATCTGATCAGGATCATCATCCTGCTGTCCATCTGGGCCTTCGTGTCCTTTGGATGCGGGATCTTTCTGGCACCATGGTTGAACCAGTGGTACCTCCCGGGGACTGGATATCCACTTGGATTCTGGTTCGCACAGCAAGGCTCCATCTACGTCTTCGTGATCCTGATCTTCATCTATGTGGTCATGATGAAGAGGCTCGATCGGCGATATGGCGTCTCGGAGGATGAGTAGATCATGACCGTTCAGGCCTGGACGTTTCTGATCGTCGGCAGCACCTTTGCGCTGTACATCGCCATTGCGATCATTTCGCGTGCCCGCTCGACCAAGGATTTCTACGTTGCTGACAAGGAAGTCCACCCCGTTGCAAACGGAATGGCGACCGCCGCGGACTGGATGAGCGCAGCCTCATTCATCGGAATGGCCGGTCTCATCTCCTTCCTCGGTGCCGATGGCGCCGTGTATCTGATGGGCTGGACAGGAGGCTATGTGCTTCTGGCCCTTCTTCTGGCACCCTATCTCCGGAAGTTCGGTCGGTTCACGGTGCCCGATTTCATCGGGGATCGCTACGAGGCCAGGACAGCCCGACTCGTTGCCGTCATCTGCGCGATCTTCATCTCATTCACCTATGTCTCCGGTCAGATGAGAGGCGTTGGAATCGTCTTCAGTCGATTCCTCGAGGTGGATATCGCGCTTGGAGTCGTCATCGGCATGGCACTGGTGTTCTTCTACGCCGTCCTCGGAGGCATGAAAGGCATCACCTACACCCAGGTCGCCCAGTACTGCATTCTCATCTTCGCATTTCTCGTACCGGCCATCTTCATCTCATTGATGTTCGCCGACACGGGCATTCCACAGATTGGATTGGGCCGAATCGGAGAAGACGGTCAATCTCTGCTGCAGAAGCTGGATGGCATCAGTACGGAACTCGGATTCGGCGCCTACACGGACTATCAGGGAAGCCTCATCAACATCGCGGCCATCACCGCTGCGCTGATGCTGGGCACCGCCGGCCTGCCTCACGTGATCATTCGTTTCTACACGGTCAAGAAGGTCCGGGACGCGAGATCTTCCGCGGGCTGGGCGCTGCTGTTCATCGCCATTCTCTACACGACCGCGCCTGCAATCGCCGTTTTTTCGAGAACGAATCTGATCCAGACCATCCCCGGCACTGCCTATGTCGATGCACCGGAGTGGTTCAGGACGTGGGAGGATGTCGGACTGATCGCATGGAAGGACCATGACGGTGATGGTGTCATCACGTATGCACCGGGTCGTCCATTCGATGGAAAGCCGCGCTTCCTTTCAGGACCGGATTCAGACACCACGGCCCGAGGCGCCTTCGGGGAGCGACTCGTCAGCAATGAATCCTCCGGTGGAGAGAACGAACTCTATGTGGACAGAGACATCATGGTGCTGGCGAACCCGGAGATCGCCGAGCTTCCCAACTGGGTCACCGCGCTCGTCGCAGCCGGCGGACTGGCGGCTGCCCTCTCGACGGCTGCCGGGCTCCTGCTTGTGATTTCCTCTGCGGTTTCCCATGATCTGCTCAAGGGAACGTTGATGCCGAACATCTCCGAGAAACGCGAACTGATGTCGGCCAGAATTGCAGCAGGTGGTGCAGTCATCGTGGCCGGACTCATCGGCATCTGGCCACCGGATTATGTCGCAGCGATCGTGGCGTTCGCTTTCGGTCTTGCGGCATCTTCATTCTTCCCGGCCATCGTGATGGGAATCTTCTCCAGAAGAATGAACGGGCCAGGTGCGATCACCGGGATGATCGCGGGAATCGCGTTCACAACCTCATACATCGTCTGGTTCAAGTTCATACATCCCGAATACAACACACCCGAGAACTGGTGGTTTGGCATATCGCCCGAGGGAATCGGTGTGATCGGAATGCTCGTGAATTTCATGGTTGCGATACCGATTTCCGTCGTGACTCGCCCTCCTTCAGCAACCGTTCAGGAACTTATTCAGGATATTCGTGTCCCGGGCAAGTCCTGAGAACGTATCTTGGATCGTCATGACGCCTGTCGTTCTGATGCTGATGGTCATGCTCTCGAACCCGGATACCGGTTCGAGCCAAGCAGCCGAAGTCAGAAGCCTGCTGGCCGCACGGTGCTACGCCTGTCACGGGCCGGATGCCGAATCGAGAAAAGCCGGGCTCAGACTGGATACCTCCGAAGGTCAGCGATCCGAAAGTGGCAGCAGCGTTGTCGTGATCCCTGGCGACCCCGACTCGAGTCTGCTTCTGCAGAGGGTCATGGCATCCGATCCAGTGCACCGAATGCCACCATCCGGTCCGCCACTCGAACCGGAGGAGTTGCAACTGATTCAAGACTGGATCAGTGAAGGGGCACCTTGGCCCGAACACTGGGCATGGCAACCGATCGACAACCCCCAGGTGCCCGAGGTCGCCGACGAAGACTGGATTCGAGATCCGATCGATGCCTTCATCCTGTCGAATCTCGAATCGGCAGATGTGGAACCAGCCTCGCAGGCGATACCCGAAGTCTGGTTGCGAAGAGTACATTTCGATCTGCTCGGCCTCCCACCGGAACCGGAGCGAATCCTGCGGTTTCGGGAGGCAGTCCAGATCGATCCGGATCAAGCCAAGCGTGATCTGGTCGATGATCTCCTCGAGTCCCCCCACTTCGGTGAGCACTGGGGTCGGCACTGGCTGGACCTTGTGCGATACGCGGAAACATGCGGCCATGAGTTTGACTATCCGATCCCTCATGCATGGAGGTACCGGGACTGGGTCATCCGCGCCTTCAACGAAGATGTCTCCTACGACCGTTTCGTCATCGAACATGTGGCTGGCGACCTGGTGGCTGATCCAAGAGTTGACGATGAAACCGGATTGAACGAATCCATTCAAGGAACCGGATTCTGGTATCTCAGCCAGGGAACGCATGCCCCAGTCGATGTCGTCCAGGATGAAGCGGACAGAATCGAGAATCAGATCGATGTCTTCGGCAAGACCTTTTCCGCCGTGACGCTCAGTTGCGCGCGTTGTCACGATCACAAGTTCGATCCGATCAGCACGAACGAGTACTACGCGCTGAGTGGCTACCTCCAGAGTTCCCGACGGCGAGATGCCTACCTGGATCCGAATGGGGCGATTGAATCAAGGCTTCAAGAACTGCAACAGCGAAAGCGAAGACTCGCGCGCGATCTGATTCCCTTCAACGAACCGGTCGACCGTTCCGACACGCCACGGAGCCGGGTCGGCATCCAGCAGACCTTCGATGGGCCCATGAGTGACTGGTTCCAGGATGGACAGGCTTTCAGCCGGCAGCTCGAAGCCGGCGAGCCGTACATTCAGGACGATTCTCTTCAGATCGCCGGATCTGGACAGTGGCACAGTGGTCTGCGATCCAGTCGGGCCCAGGGTGCCGTCCGTTCACCTTCATTCGTCATCGAACATGACTGGCTGCATCATCGTGTCAAAGGACGTGCCTCGAGAATCCGACTGATCATCGACGGTTTCAGATTGAATGAATACAACGCCCTTCTCTTTGAAGACTGTCTGAAATCCATCGATGAGGACGACTGGCATCATGTCGCCCAGAACGTCTCCAGATACCGCGGGCACGTCGCCTGGATCGAGTATTCCGATGATGGAGACGGTTGGATTGCCATTGATGAAATCCAGTCGAACGACAATGGCGATGAGCCCGTGTGGCTGGGGGCACCCGACCCTGAGATTCCGGATGTGGATCGCTCCCGACTTGATGAAGCGCTGCGTTCCCTGACTGCAGAAGAAAACACGCTTGATCAACCTGTTCGCATCCTGTCGATAACGGATGGAACACCGGAGGATCAGCATGTGTTTCTTCGGGGCGATCCTGAACAGAGGGGTCCGATCGCGCCGCGATCATGGCCGATGATCATGAAGGCGCCTGCAGATCCCCCCGTCCATGGTTCAGGACGACTTCAGCTGGCCGAATCTCTGGTATCACCCGACAATCCACTGACGGCCCGAGTCATGGTCAACAGGATCTGGCACCATCTGTTTGGTCAAGGGATTGTCGAAACCGTGGATGATTTCGGCGCCATGGGCCGTCCGCCGTCCCACCCGGAACTTCTTGATCATCTCTCACATCGATTCGGACAGACATGGTCGATCAAGCAATTGATCAAGGACATCGTTCTCTCGGGAACGTACGGCATGTCCTCCTCACCCGAGTCGGAGTCGGTGCGAATCGATCCTGAAAACAAACTGCTGCATCATCACCCCGTCAAACGTCTGACCGCGGAATCCATACGCGACGCGATTCTCTGCGCCTCCGGTCAGTTCAATCCGAGCGTTGGCGGCCCTTCCGTCGCAACGCACTTGACTGAACACATGACAGGACGAGGACGACCAGGTGCCTCGGGTCCACTTGATGGTGATGGCAGGCGCAGTATCTATCTGGAAGTTCGTCGGAATTTCCTGTCCCCGATGCTGACCGCCTTCGATCTACCGGTTCCAGCGACCACGACTGGAAGGCGCAGTCGATCGAACGTTCCCGCACAATCCCTGGTTCTCATGAACGATCCCTTCGTACATGAACAGTCCCGGCTCTGGGGACTTCGCATACTCAATGATCATCCCGACGATGAGACCAGGATCCGGAAGATGTTCCTGGAATCCCTGGGCCGATCGCCATCCGAGAACGAGCTTGGGAATGCCCTGGATTTCATCAGGATCGGCACCGAGCAGGATTCCGTGGAGATCGCGTGGATGGATCTTGGTCATTCCCTGATCAACAGCAAGGAGTTCATCTACCTGGACTGAACTCCTCGTAGACTGGAAAACAGATGCATCACTGCGGCCGTTATCAACCAAGACCCATCTCTCGAAGAGAAATGCTCGCCAGAAGCGCGAGTGGCTTTGGAACGATCGCGCTGGCTGGACTGCTTGGAGATGATCTTCTGGCGGCTGATGCAACGGGTCTGCAACAGCTCGGAACCCATCATGTCCCTCGTGCGAGAAATGTGATCTTTCTCTACATGGACGGTGGACCATCACAGGTGGATACCTTCGATCCGAAACCCATGCTGAATCGCATGAATGGCCAGTCCTTTCCGATGCAGATGGAAGCTACCCAGTTCAATGACAATGGACTGATTCTGAAGTCCCCATGGGCATTCAACAGGCACGGTGAATGTGGTCATCCCGTAAGCGAACTCTTCCCAAACGTCGCCAGCTGTGCGGATGATCTGTGCATCGTGCGATCCATGACAAGCAAGTTCTCGGAACATACGAATGCGAACTATTTCCTGCATACGGGACTCGGTCTCGCTGGCCGCCCCACCATGGGTGCATGGGCTTCCTACGGACTGGGCAGTGAATCCAAGGATCTACCGGGATTCGTCGTTCTCAACGGTGGACTGACACCGCCAGGTGGACTCGACTGCTTCAGCAATGGATTCCTGCCGGCAACCCACCAGGCGTCGATTCTGAAGCCCGATGAATACGGCATGGCGTATGTCCGACCTCTTGAAGCCGATCTGACGAGGCAGCAACGCAAGCGGGACCTGATCGGAAAGCTGGATGCGGAACGTTCCCATGGAGTCGACGCCATTGAATCCGCCATTGCCAACCAGGAAATGGCTTTTCGCATGCAGTGGGCTGTGCCTGAATTGATGGAGATCGATGGCGAATCCCCGCTCACCCGGAAGCTGTATGGACTGGATGCCCGGTATGAACCCACCCGAATCTTCGCACGGCAATGCCTCCTGGCCCGGCGACTCGTCGAGAGAGGCGTTCGCTTCATTGAACTGACCTGTCCGATGGTCGACGGTGATCGCTGGGATCAACATGACAATCTCAAGAGCGGTCATGAGAACAACGCACGAGCGGTCGACCAGCCGATCGCCGGATTGCTGAAGGATCTCAAGGGGCGTGGTCTTCTTGATGAAACGCTGGTGGTCTGGGCCGGTGAGTTCGGAAGAACACCATTTGCCCAGGGCACCAATGGTCGCGATCACAATCCCTTTGGCTACACGATCTGGATGGCGGGCGGCGGGATTCGCGGCGGCATCACCTATGGGTCAACCGACGAGTTCGGATACAAGGCCGTTGACAAACCAGTTGAGATCCATGATCTCCATGCCACGATGTTGCATCTCATGGGAATCGATCACACCCGACTGACAGTGAAGGTCGGTGGTCGTGACATGAGGCTCACGGATGTTCATGGACATGTCATTCATGATCTGATGGCCTGATGCCCTGGCCATGAGCGCTCACTGCTTTTCGATCAGCAGTTCCTGCTCGCCATACTGTGCGAGAAGATATCGCCAGGAGCGGGATTCAAGAATACTGAGCAATTCGATGTTGAATGGTTCGATTCGCTGACTGCCTGAAGGAAAGGCATAGCACAATCGCTCAGGATGGAAGTTGCCCTCGATGATCAAACCCGCATTCGAATCGTATTTCGATACGAGCCAACTGATCGCCGAACGGTCTCCCACGAAGACCTTGATCGAGCCGTCAAGGACGGCGTTCATGCCATCCTGCAGGGACGTGTAGAGCGTTGTGGAAATGTTGTTTTCATTCATCCAGGTGGTCGCTTCGGATCCATCGAGAGATCCGACATCGAGCCCTCTGAGATTCTGGATGTTGGAGACCCGGGGTCCCATGCGTCCCATGGTCATGCTGGATGCCACCGTGCCCGTGAAGGCCGACAGCAGAATGATGGAGAGAAAGATCCAGATCAGACCGAGGACACGCCCCGCAGCCGTCCGGGGTGCCTTGTCTCCATACCCCACAGTGCTCATCGTCACCATCGACCACCAGATACCACTTCCAAATCCATGCGTCGCATGCCCGCCGAAGTGATCGGCATTACGGCGTCTCTCGGCCCACCAGATCAACATTCCGAAAAGAATGCAGATGACGACCAGTGACCCCGTCAACTGAAGAAATGCCGAATCGCCAAGATGGGAGAGGATGTCAAAGACATTTCGTACAGGCTCCTTCAGTGTCACCATCGTGACACCGGTATCGAGGTAGGAAGCGCTGAAATCCATTTCCTTTTCACGCGCACTGGTTCGTGTAATCGCACCGAGTGCGACATCGACCTTGCCGTTCTTCACTTTCTCAAGCAGTTCCGAAAGAGAAGATGTCTCGTACTTCCATTTCCAGCCCATCCCTCTGGCAACCATTTCCCACAGTTCGATGGAGACACCAGTGAATCGACCGTTGTTGTCAATGACGAATGGAGGCTCTACGGCGATTCCAACGGAGAGCACCTGGTCAGTCTGTGCCTTGGCGTCGACCGCCTTGGCTTGGGTGTCATCAGGAAACATGAAGAGACTGGCAATCACCAGAATGAAATGAAGCATCACGGATACATCCTCTCTCACTGCCTGGGTCTGCGTTTCACCGTCATCACGCCGTTCATCATCGGCCAGTGACCGGGGAAGGTACAGACATATGGATATCGACCCGGCCTGTCTGGAGCGATGAACAGTATGTCATCGGTCTCATCGGGCTCGACCAGTGCCAGGACATGCATGATCTCCTTCATGTCGGGAACATAGTTCATGGCAACTGCATCAGGGCCGGTACCAAGGTTGTCCGCAGCCGTTCCGACTTTTCGCATTGATCCCGGCTTGCAGATCAGAAGATTGTGGGGCATCGAATCATCATTGGTCAATGTGATTCGAACAGGCTGACCCGCCTGAACATCGAACCGCCGAATGTCATAGATCATTCTGTCGGCAACCGCCAGAATGTCGACTTCCTTGATCCTGAAAGCTTCCTGTTCAGGTGACCAGAACGCCTGGGGCACCGGCTGCATCGCCTCGATGGCCGACAGCGCGAGATCCGGAGTCTCATCGGATGCGGCATACGGCGTCAAGGCGATCATGGCGTCCTGTTCACGACCGGGAATCGATGTCATCGTTCTCATGGCGGATTCGACCAGTTCATGGTCCCACGACCGTCCCGGCTCGATCCTGGAATGGAACTGCGGCGCTGGAAGATCCGCCACTTGCCATGACACCGCTCGATCTGCATCCAGAATCTCAATGGAGAAGCCATTCAATCTCTGGTCATAGGGTCGCTCGGAACGACCCCAGATCGTGATGGCATCAATCGGAACAGTCTCTCCCAGATCGACTTCCCAATAGGGATCCGGATCATCTTCGCGTGTATGTGTTGAGGTCCCATCGGAAAACACACCACTTGTTCTGCCATCCAGTGCAAGCGATGCATGTCCATCCCACCCTGTACTCGACTGGACGGCTGTCTTGCCCAGAGCCACATTTCTGTCGCGGCTCTCGACCTCTACCTCCGCCAGTGTGATCGTTCCAGGACGCGGCAGCGACAGGCGGACGTAGCGACCTTCGGGAGCCTGCTGCATGGCATCCAGTTCAGACAGTTCCGGGAGCAGTGAACGAGAAAGGTTCCATGCCTCCTCGCGAAGATCTGCTGAATCCTCCCGCTCTGACAATCTTGACAGTGACGACATCAGCTCAAATCTTGCGCGACGGCTGTCCGAACTCGTTCCGGCCAGTTGCCAGGTCTGCTCGAGATTCGAATCCACCACTGCAATGGCCGCCCATGCCGCTTCTCTGAGCCTTGATGATGCAGCAGGATCATTCGTCAATTCAAGCAGTTGCTCCCGGATTTCCGCCAGCTCGGCACGTGGTATTTCAAGGAGCATGGACAGACCGTCATCAAGGGCATCTCGATCCGGATGGAGCTTGCTGAGACCATGAACCAGTTCACCGGCCGGTGTCCGGTCGGTTCGTTCAGCCATCCATTGAACCGCCCGTTGTCGCTCATCGACCTGCAGTCCCGGCCTTCTCAGTCGTTCTCGTGCCACGAAGTGATCCAGTGGCTTCTCGAGAAGCTCGGCATCTTCAAGCTGCTGAAGTCGCCAGGCGGCTGTCCCTTCACCGGTGGGCGTCCCCCATGGACTCAACGCAGCCAGTGTTCTGTTGAAGGTCACCTCGAAATCGGAATCCATCGGCTGAATGGTTGCGAGACCGGCCAGTTCCGCCGCACGAACATCGGGCACATGGCCCAGTGCCACGACTGCTTCAAGACGAACCCGCTCGTTCGGATCAAGGACACCTCGTTCGAGCATCGGAAATGGATCCTCGATGTCATCCATCCACCAGCGAAGAACACGCATGCCGGCCATTCGAGCACTTGGTTCGTCCGCCGTCAGAACACGTTCGAGCAGAGATTCATCAACATGATTCAACCCCTGGTGAATCCACAGGGCTTCAGCCAGATGGTGCTCATATTCAGGATCGTTCGGATCCAGTGAAGCGACCCAGCGATCCAGTTCAGGCAGAATCTGATCTGCGTCACCTTCCTGCAGGGCTCTTCGTGCGAGTGCACGTGTTCGATTCTCATAGGCTTTCAGCAGATCCAATTGCTCTGGAATGGAAGCGCCCTCGATCACCGGAGGCGTGGACAACGGTCGATCCGGATAGGTGATTCTCCAGACCCGCCCGTGGTCATGGTCCCGACGATCATCACGTACGTTGAACTGCATGTGACCAACGATCGGATTGGCCCAATCAAGAACATAGAAGCCACCATCCGGTCCGACCTGCATGCTGACTGGTCGAAAACTCGTGTCCGTCGACTGAAGGAGCTCCATCGGCAAGGCCTCGGTCCGCCAGCCGGAACCGACTTCCTCAAGGTCGTACCACCGCAGACCATGGAAGCCAATGCATTGACTTGTGACAAATCGTCCCTGGACTTCTTCTGGCAAATGCGATGAACGGATGAATTCACTGCCGGATGCGGGGCGGCGTCCACCTGGCGTAAACGATCGGATGTTCCGATACGGACCCTGGCCCTTGATGTCATCCGGATAGGTATGGGCACCCATCAAATGAGCAAGACAGTAGTTGTAGCCGTTGGAGGCATCGGAGATCACGCTCTGCCCCCACCGGTCGATGGCATGTCCCCATGGATTCGCAAAGGGAAAGCTCACGACGATGTCCACTTCTTCCGTATCGGGCTTGTACCTGATCACACCGCCATGCCGAAGTCTGCGAGGTCCCCACGGTGTCTCGATCTGAGTGTGATGAAACGTTCCCTCATTGAAATAGATCGCGCCGTCATGGCCCCAGGTGAATGCCGACATCGAATGGTGACTGTCCTCTGCGCCGAAGCCGTGCAGGACGACTTCCTGTTCATCTGCGATGAAATCGCCATCAAGATCTCGAAGGTGAAGGAGATTCGGCTGGGAAACGATGTACGCGCCGCCGTCACCCAGTACGAATCCAGTCGGGATATAGAGACCATCCGCGAAGATCGTCTGCTTGTCGGCGACGCCGTCGCCATCCACATCCTCGAGGACAAGCAGTTTGTCACGTGGCTGTTCGCCCGGCTCGAGATGAGGATAGGTCGGGGATACGGCGACCCAGAGTCGACCTCCCGCATCGAAGGTCATCGCGATCGGATTGGCGAGCTCGGGAAACATCTCTTCGGATGCAAAACAATTGATCGCGTATCCATCAGGAAGAATGAAGGAATCAAGAGCAGCCTCCACGGATGGCACGGGGCGATCCTCGGGTCGACTGGGAGCGGCATCCTGCATGGCTCCAAGAACGCTGGTCATCAGAATCAATGGCATCAGGAGAGTCATCAATAGTCCTCCTCCTGAATCTCGCAGGTCACATCACCAGGGGGCAGTGACCAGATGACCTGATCTGCCTCGCTGACGAGTTCATCCAGCTTTTTCATTTCATCCGGAAAATTCTGTGATCCATAGGGCTCGTGCCGACGTCCGTAGACGTACTCCGTATTCACGGGCCGCCAGCGTTGAAAGAACAGCTGATTCTTGGCAAGAACCGCTCGACGAACCGCCGCCTGCGACTCCTGATCTTGAACGGCATCGCCATCCGAGGAGTCGTTGCCAAGGCGTCCAAGGAGATCAAGCTGCTCGGCCATTGAACAGGCTGCCA
>MDSW01150835.1_pt1 | contig 42552 bp, 43 predicted proteins | sample 811171 | NCBI WGS metagenome assembly MDSW01 (sample SAMN05326641, study PRJNA326480) | marine metagenome | isolation source: seawater | place: Atlantic Ocean: North West | collected 2012
AAATTATTATACAAAAAAAATCTTATTTTATCTCTTTTAAATTTAATGCTATAATGCCACAAATTTTATGAAAGCTATACTTAAAAGCATCACCATATTAATCATATCTGTATCAATTTCTTATGCTGATGAGTATACAGGAAGAGAAAAATCAGAGACTTGTCTAGGCTGTCACGCTATAGAAGGTTACAACAATACCTATCCAACATACAAAGTACCAAAATTAGGTGGCCAGCACGCTGATTACATCATTTCAGCCCTTAAAGCATATCAGAAAGGCGAGAGGAATCATGGAACTATGCATGCAAACGCATCCGGCTTATCCGATCAGGACATCATAGATATAGCAAATTATTTCGAGTCAGTTGAATGAACAAACTTTATATCGTCATTGCCTTAGTCTTTTTCTTGAGTAACCATTCTATTGCTGATTCAAGCTATGATCGTGGTAAGGAAAAGTCTGTTACATGTTCTGCATGTCATGGTAGTGATGGAAACAGTAACAATAAAATGTATCCAAGATTAGCAGGTCAATACAAAAACTATCTAATTCATTCTTTAAATTCATATAAAAATGGTGATAGAAAAAATGCTGTAATGACTGGGTTTGCAGCAGGATTATCAGACCAAGATATAATTGATCTATCAACCTACTACTCTAAACAAATAGGTTTAAAGATTATTCCAAAAAATTAATCGTCCTTTTCAATCAATAGATACAACGCTGGGATAAGATAAAGCGTGATAAATGATGCTAGTGCGATTCCTCCAAATACAACAACAGACATCGCAAAACGGCTTTCTGCGCCAGCACCTGAACTTAATATAAGTGGTATCGCGCCAAGCAGTGTGGAAATAGTTGTCATTATAACGGGTCTAAATCTTATGAGTGATGATTGAATTATAGCCTCAGATTTCTTTACACCATCACCAATTAACTGATTAGCAAACTCAACTACAAGAATGCCGTTTTTTGCGATTAAACCGATTAACATTAAGAAACCAATTTGGCTGTATACATTTAAAGATGACCCTGTCACAAACAATGCATAGATACCAGCAGTCATAGTAATTGGAACAGTTAAAATTATAATCAATGGGTTTCTAAAACTCTCGAACTGGGCAGATAAAACTAAATAGACGACAAGTATAGCCATAAGAATAGTTAACTCAAGTTTATAGCCAGTTTCGAAGTACTCTTTTGACGCACCAGCAAAAGAAATCTTGGCATTGGATGGTAGGACTTTGATTGATTGATTTACTAAATCATCCAGTGTATCGCCAAGAGATGAACCTGGTGATATAGATGATGATAGCGTAACAGACGGGAGCCTGTTTACTCTTTTCAAACTTTTACTTGTGGCCTCAACGTTATTAGTTACTAAGTTACTTAAAGGTATAAGTTTATTCGTACTACTAGATTTAATAAAAATATTATCAAGATTGCTCTCGCTGATTAGATAATTTTCATCAGCCTTCAAAATTACATTATAGGTAAGGCCATCAAATGAATAGTTTGTGACTTTCCTAGAACCATATAATGCATCAAGTGTTGTTGCTATGTCATCAGCAGAAACTCCTAGAGCAGACGCTTCGTCTCTATTAATCTTTAAATTTAGTCTCGGTTTATCAACCTTATAATCTATTCTTGCGTTCCTAAGACCTATGTCTGAGGATATATCTTGAACAGTTTGACCCCACTCACCAACTTGTTCATAATCTGTTCCACTTATCACCAACCTCACGGGAGATTTAAATGGACTTTGACCAAGACTTGGAGGATTAATTGTAAAAATCATTGCACCAGGCATAGAAATAAGTTTAGGAAAGATTTCTCTAACAATTTCTTTTTGATGTCTAGATCTGTCCTCCCATGGTACTAGTGATGCGAAGATAAATGCTGAGTTAACATTACCAGGTTCTCCAGAGAAACCAGGTGCAACGATTGCAAAAACGGTTTGAATTTCACCTGTATCAACATATTCTGATAAGATACTCTCTACTTTTTTAACCATACCATTCGTATATTCTAAAGATGAACCCTCAGGTCCATTTACAGAAACAATAAATATCCCCCTATCTTCTGATGGCGCAAGTTCTTTTGGAATCAATTTAAATAATAAAAATGAAACCAGTATAAATATAATTGTCACACTGTATACAATTTTTGTATTCTCTTGAGAAGTAATTAATGACTTTTCATAAAATTTTTTGAATCTGCTAAAAAGAACTCTGTCTTTGGTCTCGTTATTTCGTTCAAGGATTTTTGAGCACATCATCGGAGTAAGCGTTAGAGCCACAAAGCTTGATATAATAACTGCAAACGATAAGACCACACCAAATTCTATGAACAGCCTTCCAGTCTTTCCACCCATGAAAGATAATGGTAAAAATACACTCACTAAAACTAGCGTTGTTGCTATTACTACAAAAGTAATTTGCTTAGCTCCGTTAATAGATGCAGTGAAGTTATCCTCACCATTTTCAATTCTTCTTTTTATGTTCTCCATCACGACAATTGAATCATCGACAATAAGACCTATTGCTAAAACTAAAGCTAAAAAAGTAAGTACATTTAGTGAATAACCAAAAATATAAATAATGAAAAAAGTCCCAATAATAGATATTGGTATAGTAACTGCAGGGATTATTGTCGCTGTCCTTGATGATAAAAAATAATAAATTATTAATATTACTAGTAACATTGACACTGTAAGAGCAAACCTAATTTCGCTAATTGATTCATTTACAAATTTTGATTGATCATAACCAATAGTCATATTTATGCTCTCAGGCAAAGATGGTCTGATTAGTTCTAGTTCAGCTTTTATATTATTAGCAACGTCAAGAACATTAGATTTAGTCTGTCTTACAATGCCTAAGCCTATCGCACTTTTTTGATTGGCTCTGAGGAAACCTCTATCTGACTCAGGACCAATTTCAATTTTAGCTACATCTGAAAGATATATTTTAGATTCACCAAAATGTCTGACTACAATTTTATTGTATTCATTGAGAGTTGTAAGTTTAGAATCCAGCTTGAGTCCTAACTCTCTATCTACCGATTCAAATCTACCTGCTCCTCTCTCAATATTCTCTTTTTTAATAGCTTGTATGACATCTATTACGGTTAAATCACGAGATGTAATTTCTTCAGGATCCATCCAAATTCTAACGGAATATTTTCTCTCACCGCCTATAGTGATTGATGCTACTCCTGGTTGAATGGATAGCCTATCAACTACATTTCTATCTAAATAATCATTAAGCTGTATTGATGTGAGTATCTCGCTTGAGAAGCCAATCCACATAATTGCTCTTGCATCAGAATCTGATTTTGCTATTCGTGGTGAATCTGCCTCCACAGGTAATAAAGCAGCAACTCTCGCAACCTTATCTCTAACATCATTTGCAGCTGTATCTAAATTAGTCTCTAATGTAAATTCTATTCTTATTTTTGAGAGTTCATCTCTACTTTCCGATGTTATTTCTCTTATTCCTGAAATTCCAGATAGAGAGTCCTCTATTATTTCAGTGACGTCTCGCTCAAGAATCTTAGATGATGCTCCAGTATATACAGTAGTAACAGTTACAACTGGACGATCGATATCAGGATATTCTCTTATAGTCAACTTATCGTAAGAAGCTAAGCCTATGAGAATTACAAAAAGGCTCAAAACAGCTGCAAGCACAGGTCTTTTAACAGTAGTCTCAGATATATGCATTATTCTTCAATCAGTTTAATTTTGGAACCATCTTTTAATTTCTCATGTCCAAGTGTAACTATCATGTCCCCCGCATTTACTCCATTAAGAATTTGGGTCATACCTTGATTATTAATCCCTTTAGTGACTTTTTGTAATCTTGCAATATCGTTATCAATTACAAACACATAGCTATAATCTTTCGAAGTCAAAATTGCTTGTTCAGGTATTAATATTGCTCCTTCAATTTCCTGCAAAATAATATCTATGTTTAATAATAATCCTGGTCTCAAATAACCATCTTTGTTATCGATAAGTGCATATGACTTAATCGTTCTAGTTGCTTTGTCCACTCTTTGATCAAGATTCGTAATTGAACCAGAGTATTGTTGATCAGGAAATAATTTTGAGTAAGCTGAATATTTAATTGGACCTTTGATTTGAGGAAGTATTTTCTCAGGCAGATAAACATATGCTTTCATTAAGATCATATCATCAAGTGTAAGAAGTAAGTCTCCGTTTTTTAATTTATCACCAGTTTTATAATCTGTTATACCTACATAACCATCAAATGGCGCAGAGAGAATTATCTCGCCAACAGAGGTTGTTGATAAGATAGAAAATAATTTATCACCTTTTTTAACAAAACTAGACTCATTGAAGAACTTTTGATTAAGAATTCCATCTGTCTTGGAAATGACATCGTATGACTTATTAGCCTCAATCACTGATGTTGCTGGGTAAATTTTATTTATACTGCTTGTTTGTGCTTCTTCAGCAACAACTGATGTAATACGAGTTTTACTAGCGAAGGATTTATAAAATTGTATTTTTAAATAAAAGTTGATTGCACCATAAATTAAACCAAATAGTATCAATGCACCAATTATATGGAAAGGTTTTAGATTTTTTAATTTTTCAATAATCATTTTTAAACCAAATTAGAGAAATGAATCTCCCTGTTGTTTTATGTCTTCTGTATGAATAAAAATCATCAGTATAAGTACATGATGTTGATATTGTAACATCAGTAATACCTAAATTAGATAAAATATCACAAGCTATGTTTCTAATATCCATATTATAATTGCCTGATTTATTCTTCGAGAATCTATTTTCAAAATCCTTAAAATAATGAAAAATCTCTTCACTTACCTCATAATTTTTAAAACCTATACATGGTCCAATCAAAACTTTAAAGTTTGTTTTTTTTCTCCTGGAAAGCTTTTTAAAAAAGTTTTCAATAATGTTTCTTTTTAGTCCTCTCCATCCAATATGGATGCAACCTATGAATGATCCAATTTTATCTGTCACAAGCATTGGTATACAATCTGCTGTAAGTACAGCACATGAGATATTTTTATTCATTGTAAAAACACCATCACAATTTAGAAGTTGATCATGGTTATTTACCTGCAAAGTTACATTTGAGTGTGTCTGGTTCATAAAAGTTATATTATCCAAATTTAGCATAACCTTAAGAGTATCTATATTCGATTGGACTATTTGTCTGCTCTCTCCAACTTGAAAAGAAAAATTAGCTTTCTTATAAAGACCCTTGCTTAATCCAGTTTGATTGTTTGAAATAAAGAAATCAATATTATCTGGAACATTCCAATCTATTTCGTACTCACTAATCATAATAATTTAATCTGCTAATATCTCTAACAATTTTTTATATTCACTTGGATATTTTGCTATATACAACTTATTCTCCTTAGTTTTTAAATCAAAAAATGATAGAGAATATGCATGAAGATATTGACCAAATAATGGCTCAATAATATTCATTACTTTTGGTGACTTTAAGAAAATATTTTTTTTATACCCGTATAACTTATCTCCTATTATAGGATTATTTATATAGGACATATGAACTCTAATTTGATGTGTTCTACCAGTTATAATCTTCACCTGTACGTGTGTACATTTATCAAAAACTCTAATTGGTTTAATAATTGATAATGACGACTTTCCTTTTGATGATACTGACATTTTTTTTCTATTAACAAAATGTCTTCCAATTGGCTGATCAATAGAGAAATTATCTTTAACTATGCCTGATACAAGCGTATGATAAATTTTTTCGAATTTCTGCTCTTGAAGCTGTTTAGTTAAATAATTATGAGAGGAAAGATTTCTAGCTATAAGCATTACTCCTGAAGTGTCTTTATCAAGTCGATGGATTATTCCTGACCTTGGCACATCAGCTAGTTCTGGATATTTAAAATATAATCCATTTTGTATGGTTCCCGAATAATTTCCTGGTGCAATATGAGTGACAATGCCTGATTCTTTATTGAGAACAATATAATCATCAGTTTCATCTATGACTTCAAGATCAATGCGCTCAGGTATCAGCGTTATTTCAGGTTTTGATGAAATATTTATGGAGACTCTACAATTTGATTTAATCTTATCTTTTTGATTACATACTTTTCCATTTATTTTAACATTACAATCTGATATCCATTTTTGAATAGTAGATCGGGAATATTCTAAGAAATAATTAGATAATAATTTATCAATTCTGTCTTCTTTATCTACTTCGAGGGTAAAACTATAAATATCATTTTTTTTCATGATATAATATTATACTGATGAAAAAGTTATATCTTTCATTAATTTTAGTAATATCAACGCTTAGTAGCTGTGCATACATTGATAAAGTACAGATAGATCCCTACCGAGGAATGTCTGAGACACAGTTGTACAACGAAGGTTCTAATTTTTTAGTGAATGGCGACATACCTCAGGCTTTAGAAGTATTTGGAATGCTAGAAGCAAGGTTTCCTTTTTCAACTTATTCTCAACAATCTATTTTAGACCTGGCTTATGCATATTATGAGTATGGGCAGAAAGACGATACGATTGCAGAATGTGATAGATTTATAGACTTATATCCTAATCATCCTAATCTTGACTATGCATATTATCTAAGGGCTCTGTCTAATCTTGAAAAGGATCAACCTTTTTTTCAAGAACTATTAGGTCAGGATGTATCAAAATATGATGTAACACGTCTGAAAAAAGCATATAACGATTTTTTAGAGATAAGTAACAGATTTAAAGGGAGTAAATATTCTGATGACGCAAACAATAGACTCGTCTTTTTAAGAGATAGTATGGCCAATCACGAGCTTCACATTGCAAAGTACTATTTAAAAAGAGGTGCGTATATAGCTTCAAGCGAAAGAGCAAAATTTATGCTCGAGACATATCCTGGTGCACCAGCTACAAAGGATGCACTGATAGTCCTTATTGATAGTTACAATAATCTAGGTTCGACTAATTTAGCTTTGGAAACAGCTAAAGTGCTATCCAGAAACTACACTAATTACACATATAGTCTTGATGAAAAAAATCTTGTCATCCTTATTGACAATGATTATATAGAACTTGGAGATGATGAAAATTCTATATTTGATTTTGGGCTATTTTAGATTAATTTTCACTTAGGAATCTTGCAAACAGGAATTGGTTCCATTTTATGTAAATTAGCTTTTCTAATTTGATCGTATTTATCTTTATTCTTTGAGGAGTAATTCTGCATGGCGTCCTCTAGCTCATCATAAGATAAACCAAGTTGGCTCTCATCAGTTCTATCATCGTCCCATAGACCGTCTGTCGGTTGTGCTTCGATAATCCTTTTATCAATTTCAAGCATATCAGCAAGGCTTTTTACCTCCGATTTCATCAAATCAGCTATGGGAGATATATCAACACCACCATCTCCATATTTTGTATAAAATCCTACGCCAAAATCCTCAACCTTATTCCCAGTTCCTACGACAATACCATTCTGTGCTGCAGCTGCTTGATAGAGAGTAACCATCCTCAGTCTTGACTTGGAGTTTGCAAAACCCAAGTCAGAGTCTTGATTAGAGCTTAGGAGAGCTGAGTTAAACTCATTGTATGTAGGCGTAAGGTCTATTGTCATATGACTTGCATTTTCAAATTTACGCTCTAGCCATTTCCCATGAATTTCACCCAAGTTCAAGTTATTTGAGCTAGTTTTTATGGGCATTGATATAGCTATAGTATTTAAACCTGTAAGACAACACAGCGTGCTCGTAAGAGAAGAATCAATACCACCAGAAACTCCAACAACAAGGCTTTTAGCTGGATTTGGCATATTACCTACATATTCTGCAATCCATGAGGTAATAAAGTCAATTTTATCTCGGTTGTTCATAATCGATTTGTTTAATTATTCTGTTTAATGTGAAATAATTTCATTAAAAAAAGTATGAAAATTATTATCTTAATCTTATCCATAATTGTGGCTTATTTCTTTCTTAAAAGAAATAGAAAAACTACAGAAAGAATGAGTAGCTCAAATAATATGGTTATTTGCGACAAATGCGGTTTTCACGTTCCAGAAAATAATTTGTGCAGGTCGATCGAACAAATCAATCAGTGCCCGAATAAGAAATGACAAGAAGACAACCCCTATTACTTACATTGTTGATAATCATGATTCTTGGAATCATCCTCACATTCGCACTAAGATAATGAATTATTTTGTTACTGGTCTTATTGGATCTGGAAAAAGTACCTTTCTTAGAATTGCTAAAAAGTACAAGTTTAATACTATAAAGTCTGATGATATCGTACAAGAGCTATACAGTGATGAAACAATAGTTCTTAAGTTAAATAAGCTACTAAATTGTAAATCTAGTGGAATGGATCTTAAGAAGAAAGTGAAAGAATTCTTTTTTAAGTCTAAGGAAAATATGAATATAATTGAAGATTTATTTCATCCGATAGTCTATGAAGTGATACTTGATGAAGTCGTAAAGAATGATAAACTCATGATTGAACTTCCACCCATTAGAAAAAACTATGATCTGTTTAAAAGATTTTCTTCTATTTATATTGAAACAAGTAAAGAAAATAGGATGAAACGATATGACCTAAGTGAAGATGAATATATCAGTTTTTTTAAAAATATGAATGATATTCAAAAAGATTTTAAAATGATAAAAGATTCATGTGATATACATATAAATAATGACGATCATGTTGATTCTCTATATGAGTATTTTGAAAAAGGTATTATTAAATTATGAATAGTTTTTCTGATACACATGCTGCGATTTATGAGGAACCAGTGGATGAGAGAATAAGAAAGTTTCTAAAGCTCGAAAGTTATTTTTTAAAAATTAATAGACATAAAGAATTAGATAATATCTATGATACCTATGCTGCACTTTATAATCTTATTTGTCTTTACCGGACACTCTCTAGAGCAGAAGTAAAACGAGAATTAATTAGAGAGATAGATTTCCATAAGTCTCGTTATGCAGAATATATAAAGATTGAGGGTTCAGACAAGCAAAAATTAAACTCGATAATGGAAAAGCAAAGTGTTATTTTAAATACATTACATAACTTAAAATCAAATTATCTTACTGATCTTCATGAAGATGAATTATTCCAGCATTGCGTTAAACACTATGATACTTTAAGCTCTGAACTTGACTACTGGCTTACTAGAGATCACAGCTTCAGAAAAAATCAGATTGACCTATGGCTCGAATTAGTGAAACCTATCCAACAATCGACCTACTTCTGTCTGGAAATACTCAGAAAGAGCTCTGAGACTCGTGAAGAATGTGCGAAGAATGGAATGTACATTTTCAAATTGGATTCAGATAAAAAAACTCGATTATTAAGAATAACTATGCACTCAGATAATTATTTTTTCCCAAGAATTAGTGTTGGCCCTCAAAGAGCAACAGTGTCTTTTATGACTCTGAATAATGACAATAAATTCATTCAGATTAAAGATGACATAACATTTGTGATAGACCTCTGCTACATTTAACCTAATTAGAATCTGATACCTGCAATGCCAAAGCCGTGATTTTTAATACTATCAAATAAGGAAGTGTTGCCTGGACATAAACCACCAAGTGCGTGTGTTGGAACGTATGATTGAAGTGATAAACTCGAGAATTTATCCCATCCTATTGAGTCGTATGAATATTTTGATTCGAGAACTGGTGATAAAAGGATAAAATCAAAGAGTTTTCTATTAGATATTTCAACATCCTTTAGCGTATGACATGAAGCAGAATATATATACTCTTCATTTTTTTTATTGGGAATAAACTCATTGAGTAGATTGCTTTTAAAATGTATACCAAAGTGCACATCATCCCAGTCTATATTATGTGGGTAGTCAATAATAATATTTCCTTTATATCGATACTTCTCCATTAGGTGCTTTATATCTCTTTTGTAAACATCGAATGATATATCTCGAAGTCTAATGCACCTATACAAATTCATATTTGATAGATTCTCATGATTAAGATTATCTATGGTTAGAATCTTTAAATGCCTAGGAATTTTACGTAAGTTTAAAATCCTATTGTGAGTCGGGAGTTTATCGAAATCATATTTCCCAGGAAAGTACACAATATCTCTATGCTCATTAGATTTTATATTTCCTTTATACCTAAATATTGTAAATACGTTGATTATAATCAGAGCATCATCATAACAATGCTTAATTGTACTTAAATATTTAAATTTCAGTACCTCAATATTAAGCTCCTCTTTTAATTCTCTTTTAAGACATTGGATGCTAGTCTCATTTGTCCTTTTTTTTCCTCCAGGAAATTCAATATAATTACAAAATGGTTTTTTTTTACGTCTGAGACATAAATATGATGAATTTGTGCTCAACAAACCTATTGATATCTCAACATTTTTCAAATTCATTATGTTGTATATTCAGAATTAATTTTTACATAATCATGTGATAAGTCACAAAAATACATAGTCTCATTGTATTTACCATTATTAAGATTGATTGTAATTTCAATTCTTTTATTTTTCATTGATTTTTTGAGTCTCGATGTTACGCCTTTAGTTTGCAATCCATTTGTGAAACATAAAATATTATTTATCAAAAGTTTTACTTTATCTGGTTTTATATAGTCAGATTGAATAGATCCCAGACTTGCCATTACCCTTCCCCAATTAGGGTCCTCACCAAACACGGCAGTTTTAACTAATAGTGAGTTTGAAATCTTTTTCGCTACTTTCTGAGCAAGGTCCAAACTCTTTGAATTGATAACATTCAATTTAACCGCCTTAGTTGCACCTTCACCATCTTTTACGATAAGTGATGCCATATCAACAAAGAATTCAGAAGCAAATGATAAAAACTTTCTTTGAACAGATTTATTTTTTAAATCAAGACTAATATCCCCAGTTGACGAAAAAACTACTGTATCATTAGTGGACATATCACCATCTACAGAAATTCTGTTAAATGATAAATTTGAGAAATAGTTAAGATATTTTTTGATATTTGCTGTTGATATAGAGACATCAGTCTCAATAAAACTCAACATTGTTGCCATATTAGGTTCAATCATGCCTGCGCCTTTACATATACCTCTGAACGAAAACTTTGTTGATCCTAATTTATAAGATTTTGAGATGTACTTAGGAAATTTATCTGTTGTCATGATCGCAGTAGCTGCACTTTTTAAGCTCGAATGACTTATTAAACTGTTCGAGGATATCGAATCCAATATTTTTTTAATCGGTAATTGTCTGCCAATAATACCAGTGGACATGATTAAGATATCTTTTTTAGCACATCCAAGTCTCTGGGACAGAATATTTATTATTTTTCTACAGTTATCTATACCTTTTTTTCCTGTACAAGCATTTGCATTACCTGAGTTGATAAATACATATGATACATTGCCTGATTTAATATTTTCTCTGGAGATAATTACAGGTGCAGCAGCAAACTTATTTTTTGTTGATATCATGGCAGTAGTGCTTTTGGGGGGGAGTCTAACTAGTAAACCATCTAACATATTTTTTTTTATACCTAGCTTTAATGTTACAAATTTAGAACTCATGCTAGCTTTCCACAACATTGTTTAAATTTCATATTAGTTACAGGGCATCTTTTGTTTCTTGGAATTTCTCCCTGATTAGTATTTAAAAGACATGCTTGGTTATCAGATTTTTTATCGTTTATATTATTTTGTGATTTTTTTTGAGATTGAATATCATAATTTTCTATTTTGATCCTACAACATATTTTTAATATTTCTTTTGTAATGTCCATCAACATTATATTGAACATTTCAAATGACTCTTTTTTAAATTCATTTTTTGGATTCTTTTGAGCATATCCTCTTAGTCCAATAGATTGTCTTAAATAATCCATTGAATTTAGATGATTACGATATTCTTCATCAATTACTGCAAGCGAAATATTTCTAATGAGTTCATTATATTCATCAGTTGTTATGTTCGAAACTGCTTCCTTAATTTTACCAGACAATTTACTCTGTAATGACTCTCTAAGATTGTCTTCGTTTATTTGATTGTTCTCGATCATGTCATTTATATCAAAGTCAAAAAGGAAGTCGGTTTTAATAATGTCATTAAATTCACTCAAGTTGGTATCAAGCGACATAAGTGTGTCTCTATTCATCTCTATAAAGTCATGTGCGTAATTCGAACATATCGTTGAGATGAGTTTATCCCCATCATTATTCAAAATAAAATCTCTTTGCTGATATACAAGTTTCCTTTGTTCATTTGAGATATCATCGTACTCCAAGAGAGTTTTTCTAATGTCAAAATTATGCGCTTCAACTCTTTTTTGTGCATTCTCTATAGATTTAGAAACCCATTTGTGTTCTATTGCCTCTCCTTCCTCCATGCCAAGTTTCTTCATAATTTCAGATACTTTTTCGGAAGCAAATATTCTCATTAGATTATCTTCAAGTGACAAGAAGAATCTAGATATGCCTGGATCTCCTTGCCTACCAGATCTTCCTCTTAACTGATTATCTATGCGCCTAGATTCATGTCGCTCAGTACCGATGACATAAAGCCCTCCAAGAGATTTAACCATCTCGTTATCTATGTTCCACTTATTAGCATCACCTTCATCCTTTTTTCCTCCTAGTACTATATCAGTGCCTCTACCAGCCATGTTCGTTGCGATCGTAATTGATCCTAACGCACCAGCATTTTCAATAATTTCAGCTTCTTTCTGATGATATTTTGCATTAAGAACATTGTGTCGGATCTTGTTTGACTTTAACATTTTGGACAGTGACTCAGAAGATTCTACAGAAGTTGTCCCCACTAGTATAGGTTGTTTAGTTTTATGTATTTCTAAAATCTCATCAATTATCCTTTGATATTTCTCTCTTTCAGTTAAAAATACAAGGTCAACTTTATCTTCTCTAATCATTTTCTTATGAGGAGGAATCTGTATTACTTCGAGGTTGTAGATTTGACTAAACTCCTCAGCTTCGGTGTCTGCAGTACCGGTCATTCCACAAATTTTGTCAAACATTCTAAAATAGTTTTGGAAGGTAATAGATGCATACGTTTGATTTTCCTGCTTTATACTTACATTCTCTTTTGCTTCAATTGCTTGATGAAGACCTTCTGACCATCTCCTTCCTGTCATCTTTCTTCCAGTAAATTCGTCAATAATTATGATTTCATTATTCTCAATTACATAATCTTTATCTTTTTTATAAATCAGATGAGCTTTGAGGCTTGAATCAATATGACTAAATAGTTGTATATTATTTACACTATAAATATCTGAAGATGACTCGATTAAATTATTCGAAAGTAAAAGACTTTCAATAACAGATTGTCCTTCCTCTGATAATGAAACAGATTTTTGTTTCTCCTCCAAGTTATAATAATCTTTATTGTCATTCGCTAAAAATTTTTTAATAACTTTATTGATAACTGAATAAGTATTATTAGTTTTATTATTGGAACCAGAAATTATAAGTGGAGTTCGTGCTTCATCAATTAGAACAGAATCAACCTCATCAATAATTGCGTACCTCAGGCTCGTCTGACATTTATCCTTGTGACTAAACCTCATATTGTCTCTCAAATAATCAAATCCAAATTCATTATTTGTTCCATAGATGATATTACATCTATATATATCTTTTCTTTGTTCAGGTGGAACAGTGCTATTAATAAAACCTACAGTCAGACCTAAAAATTCATATATAATTCCCATCCATTTCGAATCACGTTCAGCAAGATAATCATTAACTGTTACTATATAAACTGCATCCCCAGTCAACGAATTCAAATATGCTGGCAATGTACTAACTAAGGTTTTTCCTTCCCCAGTCTTCATTTCACTTATTTTTCCCCCATGAAGGGCTAAGCCACCCAGTAGCTGCTCATCAAAGTGTCTCAAGCCTAATGTTCTAACTGATGCTTCTCTAACAATTGCAAAAGCATCTGGGAGCAGTTCGTCTAAATTTTGTGAGTTCTTATATTTTTCTCTAAGATTCAGTGTACATAATTTGAGATCATCATCAGATTTTTTCTGATAAGATTTCTCTAAATCATTGATCTTAGATACAATGGCAGCATACTCTTTGATTACCCTAGAATTTCTACTGCCGAATACTTTTTTTAGAATGTTTCCAATCATATTTTATACATTACGAAATATGGTTTATCATACAATAAATGAGTAGTTTATGAAAAAAATATCGGATTTTATACCTAATAAAGTAATTAAGAAAAAAGAACTTATTAACAGACTTGATATGATTTTAAATAATTCTCTCGATTCTAGTCTGAAGCAACAAGCTCGGGTAATAAGTTTTTCAGATGATTGTATTACAATTGAGTGTGATAATAGTTCAGTAGGTAGTATCATCAAATTTGAAAAAGATAAGTATATTAGTTTGTTTAAGGACAAAGAGTTTTACAATATAATCGATCTAAAGGTCAAAATTAGATAGACTCAGTTACATGTGTAAATAAAATCGGTGTCTTTTTTTCATCTTCAATAATTACCTCTTCCCATGCACTTTCATTATGGACTAGTTCTCGCAAAAGTAAGTTATTCAAGTGATGTCCAGATTTAAATGCTGAGAATGATCCAATTAAACTATGGCCTAAAAGATACAGGTCTCCAATTGCATCTAAAATTTTATGTTTAACAAATTCATCCTTATACCTAAGACCATCTTCATTAACGATTTTATAATCATCAATTACAATTGCATTGTTAACACTACCCCCCAATGCAAGATTATTCTTTCTTAAATTTTCAATATCCTTTGCAAATCCGAATGTTCGAGCACGGCTAACCTGACTGAGATATGATATTGTCGAAAAATCAATTACTGATGTCTGTGTTTCTTTTGGAAAAGATGGATGATTAAAATCAATAGTAAATTCTACCTTGAATCCATCATAAGGTTCGATTTTTGCCCATTTGTCATTTTGTTTAACTTGGATATCTTTTGTAATTTTGATGAACTTCTTTGGATGATTTTGTTCAGTAATACCGGCTGACTGAATTAAGAAAACAAAAGGACGTGAACTGCCATCCATGATAGGTACTTCTGGTCCATCCAAATCGATGGTGGCATTATCAATCCCCAAGCCAGCTAATGCAGATAGCAAGTGTTCTACAGTTGAGACAGATGTATCACCGTTTGAAATTGTTGTTGAAAGTCTTGTGTCATGTACATTTTTCAATGATGCTGCAATGGGTTTATCTGAGACATCACTTCTAATAAATACAATACCCTTATCTGGTTGACCAGGATTGATGCGTAAATTAATTTTTTTGCCAGTGTGGAGGCCCACGCCTGTTGCTGTAATACTGCTAGACAGTGTTCTCTGCTTTAACATATGCAAATCTTACCAAAATGATTCATATCTTACAAATATATCTAATTAGACCAGATTAGGGTGATTAAAGTTCTTTTTGAAAATAATTCGACAGTTTTTTTGCATATTTATCAAAAACAGAGCTAATCTTAGATGTATATCTGTTCTTTAGACTCATGGCGCTTAGCTCTCTCTTCCTATAAAGAAGAAGGCCAACTGCTGTGGAGTATCTTGTCTTACCTCTTAGGTCCTCTAGTCCTTTAATAGATTTTGGAGAACCAATTCGTGATGGTTTTTGAAAGTAAGACTCTGCAAAACTATCTAGCCCTTCTAACTTAGCTCCCCCTCCTGTGAACACTAGGCCAGCTCTTATCTTGCTAGAGTAGCCGCTATTATTTATTTCATTTTGAATAGCTTCAAAAATCTCATTCACTCTTGCAGATATTATTTGAGACAATATGGTCTTTGTAGTTTCTGTATCGGGTTTATCAGAAACAGAAGGTACAGGGATTTTCATATCCATATCAACTTCAGAAACAACAGAGCCATATTGTATTTTTATCTCTTCTGCCGCTTCAAGGGAAGTGCACAATATTATTCTTATATCATTGGTTATCATTTGGCTTCCAATAGGGATTACTGCAGTATGTTTAATAGTACCATCTGTAAAGATAGCAATATCTGTAGTACCACAGCCAATATCAATTAGGCATACACCTAAATCGCGTTCCTCGTCAGATAATACAGCTTCACTCGATGCAACAGGCTGAAGCACATAATCATCTATTTCTAATAAACTGTTATTAATACATTTAGTTAAATTTCTTTTAGCAGTTGATGATGTGGTAATTATATGAACATTAGCCTCAAGCCTAGCTCCTGCCATTCCAAGTGGTTCTCTGATACCTGATTGACCATCAATTGTATAATGCTGTTCTATTGAATGAAGTATTTCCTGATCCTTCGGTATTTGAATATTCTGCGCATTGTTCAGAACTTTCTCTTTATCCTCATCAGTTACTTCATCATTTAAGATGTTTACTGCACCGTTTCCATTATAGCTTTGGATATGATTTCCTGCAATTCCAGTTGTTACAGATTGTATGTTACACGTTGACATTGAGCTTGCCTTCTCTTTAGCTCTTCGAATACTTGAAACTGTAGCATCAATTTCAGAAATTACACCTTTATTAAGGCCAGAACAGGGTTCATTTCCAATACCAATTATTCTTAGGTCACCTTTATCGTCAATATCTGCTACAAGGCATAAGACCTTTGAAGTTCCTATGTCCAAGGCAACGAGAGTATCAGTGCTTTTTACATTGCTCATCTATTGCTATTATATCTCATTTAGCTAGTCATTTAATAGCAAAACCATTGTAATATCTCATATCAATTGACTTAATCTCATCCCTGAAAAGGCTTTTGAGATTGTAATATGATTTTACTAATCTATTAAGATTAATCTCAAAGTTTTGTCTATCGGATATTAGAGTACTATGTGATGTGTGTATTCTAATTAGTGAATTAAAGATTTCAATTTTGTTAATTTTAAGATTAATTTTACTTAAATAATTACTGGATAATTCAAAAATATCCTGTGAGGATTGAGTATCATCTGTATTATCAATGATAATTGGTAAATCATTTGGTATTGAATCAGATGCAATAATAGTCCCGTCAACCATCAACAACTTAGAATTATATATTGCGTAAGGTTGGTGTTGGATGATTACAACTTTAAGTTTAGATGGAAAAGATTTGCTGATTTCAACATCTTTAATCCATTTATCTGAGGCTATTAATTTTCTAATTTGATTAATATCTAATGACAATAAATCAGATCCATAGAGTGAAGTAATTATTTCATCGAAATTTGTTTTATCGTAATCCTCCATTGTTGATGTTACTTCTACTGACTCAACAGGATATTCGAATATATCTGTATTATAGAGATATACTATAATATATATTAAAAATAATATGAGAAATAATTTAGGCATTTATACCTAAGATTTTCAATATAAGATCATAATAAGTTAAACCTATTTTTTTTGCAGCCTTCGGTACTAGACTATGATCCGTCATTCCAGGGATAGTATTAATTTCAAGTAGAACAATTTTATCTTTATCAATAAAAAAATCTATTCTGGCCCATGTTTTGCAACCTAGTGCTTTGAATGCCTGCAAAATAATATTATTTATATAGTTAACAATCTTTTCATCGAGAATGGGAAATAAAAATTTTGTTTCATTTGAATTGTATTTCGCATCAAAATCATAAAATTTATTAGATGAAATAATTTTAATAATAGGCAAAACATCATCGTTAAGAATCGCTGCTGTATACTCATCCGCTTCTATTTTTTCTTCAATCATATACTCTCTATTATCTTTAGTTTTTAAAAAGTTTTTAAAGTCATTGATATTATTTATCAGATAGATATTGTTGCTTGATCCTGAGCATGTATCTTTTACAAAAAAAGAAGAGCCAAATTTTATTTTTATATCATCATATGTTTGATTATTAAAAAGAATAAATTCTGGTGTATATAAGTTTTTTTGTTTCCAAATCTGTTTTGTTAAGTTTTTATTGAATGATATTGATGATGCATGAGATCCTGATCCACAATATTCAACTCCAATTTCATCAAGATATCCTTGAATTAATCCATCTTCGCCACCTTCGCCATGAATTAGATTAAAAACAATATCAATTGAATTAATCTTAATAAAATTACTGAGAGCGTCAAAAGAATCCTCTCTCATGTCATATAGCATCACATCGTGACCGTTTTCTCTAAGTGAATAAAATACATCATTGGAACTTTTGAGGGATATCTCTCTTTCATTTGACCACCCGCCACCTAAAATACAAATCTTTTTTATCTTTTTAGTCATTTGATTAATATAACTTCTTCTTTGAGTTGGACTTTATGTTTTTTAAGTACTGAATCTTTTACATTTTTCAACAGTAATAAAAAATCTTTAAACGTTCCAGAGCCATCATTTATAAAATAATTTGAATGTTTGGTTGAAACGTATATTCCACCAACACGCATTCCTTTAAGATTAGAAGTCTCAATCAGTCTTGAAGCATAATCTTCATTGGGATTCTTAAATATACATCCACAAGAAAGTTGATTGATTGGTTGATTTTTTTTTCTTTTTATATCCAGTTTATCAAGTAACTTATCATCGAAACTTAAGGCATGGTTAAAGAATTTAACTGATGTGATAATTGATTTTTTGTCAATATTTGATGCACGATAAGAATAATTTAAATCATTATTAAATAGTGTATATTCTTGTCCATCTTGATTTATTAGATCAATACTATAAACGTAGGTCATTATCTCTTTATCAAATGCTCCAGCGTTCATATATATTGCCCCACCCAATGTCCCTGGGATGCCATATAAAAATTCAAATCCTGAAATCTGATTATTATGGAGATATCTTGCTAGTTTTGTACATGATACGTTACTACTGCAAGATATATAGTTTTTATCAAAAGATATATTTTTTTTCATTTTCTTTAGATTAACTACTGTTCGGTTATAGAAGTCAGTTATAAAGCAGGTGTTAGATCCATTACCAATAAATAATGGATTCCTATCTACAATAATTTCCTTGAGTTCTTGTATCGAAGAAGGACAAACATATTCCTTACAGCAGCCTCCAAGACCTATTGTGGTGATTTTTTTTAATGAATAATTCTTATCGATAATCATCTTTTTTAATCATATTAATTATATCTTTTATATCTCCAGCACCTTGAAGAACTAAAACTGAATTATCAAAATCTATTTGTGACAAACTTCTAGTAATGCCCTCGACTGACTGAAGAAGTGTTTTGTCTTTATTCTTCAGCTTTTTGTATAAAAAATTAGAATCATAGATATTTTTTTTCTCACCCGCTGAGTAAGTAGGCAACATAATAACCTTGCTAAGGGGTTTTAGAACCCTGACAAATGATTTCCAAAATGCTTTTGTTCTGGAATACCTATGCGGTTGAAATATCATAATAATATCTTTCTTTGGATAAATCTTAGATATTGTTCGAACAGTAGCATCAACTTCTGTAGGATGATGTCCGTAGTCATCAATGACTACTGGTTTACTTCCAAAAATAGTAATATCCCTGTAAACATCAAATCTTCTACTAGCACCATAAAAACTCTGTAGAGAACGGATGGCTTTCGATAATGGTATATCAAGATAGAGAGACACCGAAATAGCAGCTAAAATATTATAGACATTATGTTTTCCTAACAGATTCGTTGTCACACTATGCAGTTTGTCCTTGTGAATGATATTAAAAGACATCATGTTTTTATAATATTTGATGGAGTCAGCTCTCAAATCATTTTTTTTCGAGAAACCAAAGCGAAATATACTTCTATTAATTTTTTTACTTAATTCATTAGAAATTTTATCATCACCATTCAAGAAACATTTTCCATAAAAAGGAATTGAGTTTATTAGCTTTAACATAGAATTTTTCAGATTAGAAAATTTATTTTTATAATTCTCCAAATGCTCCTCTTCTAAATTAGTCAGTAACACCAAATGTGGTTTCAGTGAGGAAAAACTTGAATCACTCTCATCAGTCTCTGTAATGAGATAGTTGCTATTACCTAATTTTACGTGAGGATCATCCGTTTTGAGTTTTCCGCCTATAAGATAAGTTGGATCTAACTTGTTAACATACATTATGTGACTGAGTAAACTAGTCGTGGTTGTTTTTCCATGCGATCCTGTAATAGATATTCCATATTTTAATCTCATTAATTCAGCGAGGATTTCCATTCTCGTTAAAATGGTAATTCCAATTTTTCTGGCATAACGCAACTCAGTATTATTAGTATCTATAGCGTTAGAATAAACAACAATGTCATTATTTTTAATATTTGTTGAGTTATGACCTATATGTATCTTAATTTTCAGCTTGCGAAGTCTTTTCACGGAATTACCATCACTAATATCTGAACCCCTGACGCTAAATCCCATGTTATGAAGTAATTCAGCAATTCCCATCATGCCTGCACCACCAATACCTATGAGAAAAAACGATTTATTCTTTAGATGTTGTTTTATTGAATTTTTCATCAAGTTCTGAAATATTACCTAAGATTATAGCACCGGAATCACTTGGGAAAAGGTATTTACAATTTGTCGACAATGAAAGTAACTGCTTCTGCTCGTGATACAAATTTAATAAGAATTTATCAAGATTTTCGGAAAAGTATTGATTCTCCTCGATAATGATACATGCTTTGTGATTTTCAAGGTATTTCGCATTAGAATATTGATGATTGTCAGTTGCATATGTGAATGGCACGAGAATAGAGGCTCTGCCTGACTTGGAAATTTCACTAACGGTCATCGATCCAGCCCTTGATATAACAATATCAGACCAATCATATAATGAATTCATGTCATTCGAAAAGTCAATCACTTCAGAAACTAAATCTTTGTTCTTATATATTCTCTCTACAACCTCCTTGTTCCCAGTTCCACTTATGTGTTTAATATTAAAATTGCTCTTAAATTTTGAAAGGCAGTGAGGTATCGTATTATTAAAAAATCTTGCTCCTTGACTACCACCAAATATAAGAATATTAAGTTTACTTTTTGATTTAGAATATTTAATTTCAGGCTTTGTAATATGAGAAAAGCTATCGTTAATTGGGTTTCCTGAGAGAATAATCTTCTTGTGTTTACTAAATGTACCTGGAAATGTTTGAAAAGTAATCTTAGAAAATAAATGATTTATTTTATTAGCCGTACCAGGTATCGAGTTAGACTCATGAACATAGACCGGTACTCGCATCACAAATGCTGCCATTGATACAGGAACTGTAATGTAACCACCAAAGCCTAGGACCAACAATGGTTTATTCTTGTAAATTAGAATTAGACTATGTAGAAATGATGTGAACATATTAAATATGCCTTTAATGATATTTATAATATTTTTACCTCTTACCCCAGATGAATTTATATGTTTAATTATAATATTTTTATTGTTTACTAACCTATTCTCTATACCAGTACTTGTTCCAATCCAAATAACATTATATTTTTTTTTAATCAGCATATTTGAAATATTCCTTGCTGGTATTACATGACCACCTGTTCCACTAGCAATTATGAATATATTTTCTGTCATTTATAATTCTTTGATACTGCTTGGCTGGAGTATTGTTTATTCTCAATTTGTATCCTAATTAAAATACCAATATATGTGAACATAAGTAGAAGATTCGTACCTCCATAGCTAATGAAAGGCAAGCCCATACCCTTAGTTGGGAATAGACCTGTATTCACAAGAACATGAATTATGGTTTGCATCATCATAAGTAACACAATAGATAGTATAATATTTGATGAAAATATAGATATTTCCATAGTTTTTTGATGAAAAATAAAAATTCTGAAGAAAAGTATAGAATATAATAAAATTAAGATAACAATAAAAATAAAACCAAGCTCCTCGCCAATGATTGCTAAAATAAAATCATTATATTGTTCTGGAAGATAAAAAAGTTTTTGCATACTTGACCCTAATCCTTGGCCAAAAAGGCCTCCAGATGATAGGGCAATTTGTGAGGCAATGATTTGATAACCACTACCTTGAGGATCACTCCAAGGGTCTATAAACGCAAGTAGTCTCTGAATTCTATAAGGGTAAAGAAAGAGTAAAAGTAAAATGGGTATAAATGCAATTGATAATATTTTTAGGAGATTAATCAGTTTAATATTCTTCAAAAATGAGTAGACAAGAAATGAGCTAAATAAAAGAATCATACTTCCGAAGTCTCTCTGGAAAACTATCACAAGCATAAGGATTGATAATATTATAAAAATTTTAATATAGTTTTTATCGAAATTATTCCTAGTAATATATCCTGATAACCAGATAAAGAAAAAAAGTCGGGAAATCTCTGAGATTTGTAATGTGAAGAATCCTAGATTTATCCATCTTGTGGCTCCGTTTATTGTCAAGCCTAGACCTGGAATATGAACAAGTAGTGACAATATTATAGAGGATAAAAGAAAATATTGACTATAGTCATAATAGAATTTTATTTTAACATGCGCTACAAAATAGATTACAAGTAATCCTAAAAAAATAAAAATTAAGTGCTTTTTGATAAAGAAAAGTGGATTAGAAAACTTCGCTGCAGCAAAATCAATCGTTGATGATGCAACCATTACTAATCCAATTAAAATAAGACTTGTCACGCAAGCTAAAAAGAGTGAATCCAAACCTCTATTATCAAAAAAATCAATAATATTTCTTAATTTATCAATCAGCATGATTCCTCACTAATCTTTTAAAGTGATTGCCTCTATCCTCAAAGTTTTTATAATAGTAAAAACTTGATGTACCTGGTGACATAAGGACAGTGTCTCCTGAAACCATTATAGAAAATATATATGATGTAGCTTCATCTAGATCATCAAAATGAATCATTTTAGTTTCAACATCTAACTCACTATAAAGATGTTCTTTATTGACACCAATAGTAATTAATAGCTTTACCTTCTCATTAATTGGTTTGATTAGTCTTTTATATGAAATATTTTTATAATCTCCCCCCATGATTAGAATTACATTGTCTTTTATGGATTCTAATGCATTGCATGTGGCATCAGCATTCGTGGACTTTGAATCATTGATAAACTTAATACCCTTGTATGATAGAAACTCCTCAACTCTATGTTGTAATGGAGTACGTCGAGAAAAAGAGGAAATAATTTCAGAGATAGATAATCCAATATGTCTTATTACTGAAATACATGCACATAAATTCAAAGATTCATGTTGTCCATGCAAAATATAAGACTTTGATTCAAATATAATTTGATTATTTTCACAAGATAATCCATCAATAGGAATGTTATCTAGATAAAATTTTTTATTTTTTACCTCAAACGTTGAGTATTGTTTAAGTCCATTTAAGTCCTTGTTTACTATTGAGTGTTCAGCATTAGTGAATATTTTTAACTTTGTATGAAAATATATATCCATTGTTTTATGTCTTTCAAGATGATCAGATGATAAATTCAGAATTATAGATATATAAGATTTTAATTTTTTTATATACTCTAATTGATAGCTTGATAACTCAAGAATGACATAATCATATGAATCCTTTAATGCCTCAAATACAGAAACTCCATTATTGCCACAAGCAATCGATTTAATATCGTTATCAATCAGAATATCTGATATAAGATTCACTGTTGAGGTTTTACCATTCGTCCCTGAAACACAAATAAATTTTGATTTTGAGAGAGATTGTAGTATTTCAATATCTGTAACCACTTTGCACTGTAAATTCATGATTTTTTGAAGCATTAGATTATTTGGATTGATGCCTGGACTGATAATAAGATAGTCGACATCCTCAGTATTTATATTTTCTTTACTACAAATAATTACATTTTTTTTTACGTCAATAATGTCTCTTGTAGTTAACGCAGAGTATGAAATATGGTTCTTTTCAAAAAAATCTCTGCAATGACTATATGTGATGCCTTTCCCAATTATCAAAAAAGTAGATTCATATACATTCATCTTATTTTAAGTGTTGAAAGCGCAATAAGCACCAGAATAAATGTAATAATCCAGAATCTCATTATAATTTTTGGCTCTGATAATCCCGACAACTCATAGTGATGATGCAAGGGTGCCATTTTAAAAATACGTTTTCCTTTTCTTAATTTAAATGATGCCACTTGTATGATGACTGATAATACCTCGGCTATGAATATTCCACTCATAATAGCAAATGCTAACTCTTGTTTTAGAATTATTGCTAGTAAACCAAGAGAACTTCCTAATGACAAGGATCCACAATCTCCCATGAATATCTCTGCAGGATATGAATTAAACCATAGAAAACCCAATCCTGCACCCACTAGAGATGCGGCAAATATTGCAACCTCACCGGAGCCTTCAATGTATGGAATGAGTAAGTACTCGGAAATATTGACGTTACCATGTACATACCCAAAAATAACAAATGCTGATGCAATGAGTATGCATGGAAGAATAGCAAGACCATCTAAACCGTCAGTTAAGTTTACTGCGTTTGACGATCCTACAAGAATGAATATAGACCAAGGTATAAATAACACACCCAGGTAAAAACTATTATCTTTTAAAAATGGCATAACTGAACCTATCTCACCTGTATTCATATATGAAAATAAATATATTGTTATAAGTGATGCAGAGAGAATCTGTAAAAAAAGTTTCACTCTTCCTTTGATGCCATCGCTTTGTCCTTCAACAAGTTTTTTATAATCATCATAAAAACCAATTACACCAAAACTAAGAATGCCAAACAATAATAATAATATATAATCATTACCTAAATCAGACCAAAGTATTGTAGAAATCACGATTGAAGAAATGATAATTAACCCTCCCATAGTTGGTGTCGTGTTTTTGTCATCCAAGTGACTCTTCGGCCCATCTTGTCTAATAGATTGATAAAACTGCTTTGTTCTCAAAAATTTGATTATATATGGACCTAGTATCAACGATATTATTAATGACGTTAGTGCTCCCATTACAATTCTGAGTGTTAAGTACTGGAATACATTAAAGCCAGAGTAGAACTGAGACAAAAATTCGAAAAAATTTAGTAACATTTTTTTATTTTAAACCTTTTGCGATTAAATCAAAATTCATAAATCTCGATGCTTTTATTAATACAACTGTATTTTCATTCATTAATTCACGAACATCTTCAATCAATTGACTGATATCATTATAGACGAAGCAACTATCTCCAAATATGGACTTAGCTTCATCTTTATATTTACCCATATAAAACAGATACATAATATTCTGAGTTTTTGCAGTATTAAAGATAGATAGATGATGTTCGCGAGATTTTTTTCCTAATTCTCCCATATCTCCCATAACAAATATTTTATTTTCATTGTATTGTTTTAATTGATTTAAAGAGGATTTCATGGACTCTGGGTTAGCATTATATGAATCATCTATTATTATAGCTTTTTTTGATGAAATGTAGCTGCGAAATCTTCCGTTTACACCCTCAAAAGATTTAAGACCGTTTTTTACATCCTCAATACTGGCGCCGGCCTCCATTGATAGGGATATGCTGAATAATAAATTAATTGGTAAAATATCAGACACATAATCTCTTCTAATGCTGAAATCGCCTTTCACAGTTGAGAAGGAATAATTTGAGCGATCAGAGGATTTGATAAAGTAATCTGCATTATTATTTAATGAAATAGTAATTACTCTCTTATTATCATTTATCTTCTTCCAATTTTGAAAGTTTATATCGTCTATATTTAAAATTACTTGATTTGTTTTGAGATGAGAGAATATTTCCTCTTTAGTTGCTATAAGATTTTTCATACTACCAAATGATTCCATATGTGCTTCTGAGACATTTAATAATGTTGTCATATCAGGCTCACAGATTTTTACTAGACGACTTATGTCACCTCTCTTGCTTGCTCCTAACTCATAAACACATTTATCAATTTCGTTATTAATTGAACTAATTATTGATAGTGGTAGACCAATATCATTATTAAAATTTCCTATTGTAGTGCTAGTAGAATACGATTGTTTCAATATCTGCGCAGTCAATTTTGTTACAGTAGTTTTACCATTTGTTCCTGTTATACCAATAGTGTATGGTGAACCATGACTTATTTTATACTTTTGGGCTATAACACCCAATGAACTTATTGTATCTTCACACACTATATAAGGGACGGTTATATCCTTTGTATCGTAAGCTTTGTTGCAAATTATAGCTGAAGCACCCTTAAGAATTGATTCTTGGATATAGTCGTGACCATCATAGTTTTGTCCAGGAATTGCTACAAACAAGTCATCTTTTTTGACTTTTCTACTATCAATTATCAAATCATTGAATAATATATCATTTCCATGAACTTCTAATGATAAATAGTTAGCAATTTCTAAGAGATTAAGTTTCATAGTTTTTTATTATGTTACGCAGAAAAGTAATATCATTATGTTTCTTTTTCATATTTTTTTTCATAATGTAATCCTCGTTTCCCTTTCCTAAAATGAAATTCAAATGATTAGGATAAGAGTTTTTGAATAAATATTTTATTGCGGCTTTCCTTGACTCTATTATAAAAAGCTTATTAGTATTCTTTATACCTTTTATTATATCCCTTGTTATTACTTTGAAATTCTCCATTCTAGAATTATCTTCTGTAATAACAATCCCAGTAGAATATGAGTCAACGATATTACCTATTTCCGATCTCTTTGATTTATCTCTCTCACCCCCGCATCCAAATAATGTATATACTTTTTTCTTGGTTGGAAAATCTCCAAATATATTCTTAAATGCTTCAGATGTATGTGCGTAATCAATTATAAATGTACCCTTATTTTTTGTATTGATGATTTGTCTCCTTCCCTCAATAGGTGTTAAGTTATCCAAGGATTCAATTATTTCTATATTTTTAAATTTTTCTAATTTCATAAAAGCTATTATTGATATAATCGTATATTTATTAAAAAAAATTAATTGATTTTGATTAATTCTAATAGATGTATTAAATACTTTTTTAAATCTATTTTTTTTATCAGAAATATAAATTAGTTTTTTGCATCTATACTTTGCAGAATCTATATTCTTTAAATGACTAGAATCATAATTCAATATTGTATTCTTGCTAGAGTTTATTATCTGTAGTTTCGAATTAATATAATTCTTATGCGTTTTATGATAGTCAATGTGATCCTTATCGATATTTGTTATGAATGAGTAATCAAAAATAAATCCTCTTAGTCTTCCTTGCTCTAAACCTTGTGAAGAACATTCTATAATTATATAGTCACACTTGCGCTTTCTGAATTTTAGAAGATGATCATAGTTAATATCAACTGGTGGGGTTGTATATTCAGTTTTTTTCATAGTTGGGTATATCCCTATTCCAGCACTTGAGATAACTCCAACTTTTTTATTTTGCAGTGTTAGTGCCTGAGCCAAAGCTAGAACAGTTGAAGTTTTCCCGTTTGTACCAGTAATACCAACGACTATAGATTTAAACGATATTTTATTCTGATCAATCTTAAATAGTTCAATGTAAAGTGAATAGATATCCTTTGAGATTAAATATGGTATTGCTGACTTAATATCTTTTCTATGAACAGGAAATGGGCTTATAAAAGCTGAAGCTCCTTTTTTAATTGCATGTTTTATATTTTTAAGGTTTCTTGTGCTATTCCTTTCTAAGGAAATAAATACCTTATTCTTCTCTAATGACCTCGAATCTATCGAGAATCTTTTTGATATGTATGCAGAATCACAAGAATTATATAAAATAAAATTTATACATTGATATAATTTATTTTGATCCTGCATAATTAATATTATCAATTATTCTCATGGAGTGTTGTAAGAATTCACTGAATACTGGTGCAGCATGAAAACCCCCGGAGCCCTCTCTGTCTTTTGGCTCTCTTATTATAACTGCAGCAACATATTTTGGTTTGGGATCACCCAAAATACCAATAAATAATGCATTATGTGTATTTTTATCGTATGAACCATCTTTTATTTGCCTAACCGTTCCTGTTTTTCCATAAATAGTATAACCGTTGACCCGTGCTTTTTTCCCTGTACCATCCGGTGAATGAACAACCTCTTTCATCATATCAAGGACATTTATCGCGTTTTCTTTGTTTAATATTTGTTGCTTATTTTCACTATACTTTTCATCCACTATGACATATTTCAACTGAGTATGAGAACCATAATTAGCTAAAGTCACATATGCATTGACTAGGTGCATTAAAGATACGGATAGACCATAACCATAACCAATACTCAAATGTTTTGAAATTCTTAGATTATTTGAACTTGGTATTGAGCCATTTTTTGCGCCAGGGAGATTTAAAAATAATGATTGTCCAAAACCAAAACTATCCAAAGTATTAATAAGCTGCTTACTCGATAATTTGTTTGAAACTTTAGCAGCTCCGATATTACTTGAAAGCTTAATAATATCCTCTGCTGTAACATCACCAAGATATTTCCAATCCTTGATTTCTTTATTGTCTAATTTGAGTATACCGGGTGCAGTTTCAATTATAGTAGCCTTATCAATAACCTTACTTTCCAAACCAGCATAAATAATAATTGGTTTTATTGTAGAGCCAGGCTCAATCAAATCATGAATTACTTTATTCTTGATTTTATCACCCTTGAAAGTATGTCTTTTCTCAGGATCAAAAGATGGATAGTTAGCCATAGATAAAATATTTCCTGAGCTTGTCTCCACAAGAACAATAGAGCCGCTTTCCGCATTAGATTTGTTAACATACTTCTTTAAAACATCATAGGCCACCATTTGTATCCTTTTATCCAATGTTAGTTTGAGATTATTCCCAGGTTTTGGCTTTTTAATAACTTCAATAGTTTCTATTAATCTACCTATGTTATCTTTTTTTATTTTCTTAATTCCATCTGATGGACTAAGCATTTTATTTTTGACTAGTTCTATGCCCTCCTGGCCATTATCATCAACATCAGTAAATCCAAGAATATTAGAAAATGCTTCACCACCCAAATATGATCTCTTGTTCTCATTAATAAAGTAAATATATTCACTAGAAATCTTGCTTACATCTAAATAAATATCCTTGGAAACATGTCTTTTGAGGTAGTATTCTTTCTTGTCACTGTGCTTGTTAATTATCCGTTTTAGTTTACTGTAGGGTATATCTATAACCTTCGAAAGTTGGTTGATAACTTTGTTATTTTTTTTATCATTTAATTTCTCAGGGTTAATGCATAATGTTTTCGAAGGTAATGACATTGCAAGAATATTATTATTTCTATCAAAAATAATACCTCGTTGAGCTTTAAATATTTGATTATGTATTTGCCTTTTTTTTCCTTCATTGAATATATTTTCTTTGCAAGTGCTAGCATTGAAGAAAAAACAATCGGTACCATTAATTTGAAGTAAGTACAGTCGTGATACTATCAATAAAAATAAAATAAAAGCTGCTGTTATAAATAACAGCAGCCTCCACTTCTCAGTTTGAGTAATATTTTTAATCAGCTTGTTGTCTTAAAAAAGCTGGTATATCAATAGATGTCTGATCATCTTGTTGGTTTATGTTTACCGATGGAATTGCATCATTATTAATATCATTACCAGACATGTTTGGAATATTTGTGCTGGTTGATGTATTTGAAGTCTCATGCGAAGTATCTGCAACTAAAGTATCTGAAACATTACTTTGTGCAAATCCTGTCGCAATTATTGTAACTCTCAAATCACCAATATTATCATCCTCTTTTATACAACCTGTGATAATCTTTGCATCTTCATTAGCTATTTCTCTGATTTTGCTACCAATTATCTCAAATTCATCAGTTGTTAAGTCAGAACCAGATGTGATATTGACTAGAACGCCACTTGCTCCTTGAAGATCAATATTGTCTAATAGTGGACTACTTAAAGCAGTCATTACAGCCTCCTCAGCTCTGTTTTCACCAGAAGAAACCCCAGAACCCATCATGGCCTTACCCATGCCTGACATCACAGTTTTTACATCTGCAAAATCTACATTCATAAAGCCTCTAATGGTAATTATTTCTGTTATCCCTTTTACTGCTCCTCTGAGAACGTCATTAGCATTCTCAAAAGAGGAAAATATTGATTCACTACCCCCATAAACCTCTTTAAGTTTGGAGTTAGGGATAACAATTAATGAATCAACCCATTGTTCTAGATTATTTATTCCTTCTTGTGCATTTGACATTCTTTCAGGTCCTTCAAATTCAAAAGGTTTAGTAACAACAGCAACAGTCAATATTCCCATATCCCGTGCTATTTGTGCTATGACAGGCGCGGCACCTGTTCCAGTACCTCCACCCATTCCAGCCGCTATAAACAGCATATCAGCGCCTTCAATAGACTGTTTGAGTGTCTCTCCTGCCTCCAATGCTGCTTGTTTCCCCTTTTCAGGGTCTGCACCAGCACCAAGGCCTTTAGTGATTTCAGATCCAATTTGAACTGTAGTTGCTCCATTTACATCTCTCAATGCTTGTACATCAGTATTTGCAATTAAAAAATCAGCGCCATGTATTTGAGATTTCAGCATAGATATAATAGCGTTTCCGCCACCACCTCCAACACCAATGACTTTGATAACTGCGTTTTGATTATAATTGTTTACTATTTCAAACATGGTGTCCTCCTATCGTTCTAAGTTCATGATTAAAATTCTTTCTTTTGAAGGTAGTTGCATATTCAATGCTTCACCTAAGCTATTCCTCTGAATCTTTCTATCTGTAACTTCGGTTTTCTTTTTCAAAAGCTGCCTATATGATTCGGATAAATAGTATAATTTCTTCTCATTTTTTGAAATTTCTATATTAAGAGCTCTATTTTGATACTTAATGTATATAACACCGAATGCAGACACTGTTATTAAAACTATGAGTAGTAATGAAGAGGTTAAATTAATCATTTCTTTTCCAGAACATTTACCTTAGCGGATCTAGATCTTGGGTTCATTCTAACTTCAGAACTAGATGGTTTAATTTTCTTTATAATTGTAAACATCTTATCTAAAAATTCTTTTTTAATCGGCATCTTCCTCGGACTAGATAAATTAGAATCCGTGAATACAATAAAATCCTTAATCACTCTCTCTTCCAGGGAATGATACGTTATCAAGACTAATCTTCCTTTTGGAGCCAGGATATTATATGATTTCTCAAGAATTGTCTTTAGAACCTCAAGTTCTTTATTTACATATATTCTTAATGCCTGGAAAGAACGAGTTGCATTGTGCTTATTTTTATCATTAATTAAAACAGACTTATTTATGATATTAACAAGCTCAAGGGTATTTTGTATTGGACTATTGGCTCTGTGTTTTACAATATTTCTTGCAATTCTCTTTGAAAACTTCTCTTGACCGTAAACTCTGAGTATTCGCTCTATCTCTTTTTCAGGAAGTTCATTCAGGTATTCAGAAACTTTCTTTCCACGATTAGTATCAAATCTCATATCGAGCGGCGCATCTTTATTAAAACTAAAACCTCTTTCTGCTGAATCAAGATGAACTGAAGAAACTCCTAGATCAAATAAAATCCCATTTACAGAACCATATATATTCCAGCCTTTTGCATATTCATCTAGAGAAGAAAAACATCCATGTTTAAGGGTAAACCTCTTCTCATTAGATAATTCTTTTTTGTTGAATTCTATTGCATCATTATCTTTATCAATTCCGAAAACTCTTGATTTAGAAGATGTTTTTTCCAAGATTGACTTTGTGTGTCCTCCATAGCCCAGTGTTGCATCAATGTATACTCCGTCTCTTTCTGATAATAGTTGTTCTATCGCCTCAGTCTGCATAACAGGAATATGGTATGACATGTTATTCATTTTCTTTATACTCTCTAATATGCTCGTATGCGGATTTTATTTTTATGAATATTCTATTAGATTCATCACTATCATTGTTCTTGTCAGGATGATACTTGGATGCTAATTTTTTAAAGGCAATTTTAATAACAGACATATCGTCATTAGCATCAACTCCGAGAATCCTATATAAGTTATTGTTTATCATATGCTTATATCGCTTAATGCTTCGGCATCGTCAGTTGATGTAACCTCTTTTCGCCACTTCTCAACATTTTTATTCCATGAGTTTTGATCCCAAATTTCAAATTTTTCGCCCTGTCCAATTAAAATTATTTTTTTTTCAAGTGAAGCGTAGTTTCTCAAAGGTTTTGAAATTAAAATTCGTCCACTAGAATCAACTTCAATATCCTCTGCGTGACCAATTAATAATCTTTGAATCCTTCTTGCGTTTTTATTAAATGAGGGTAAGTTACTGATTTTATCCTGGATTTTTAGCCATATTGTAGATGGGTAGAGAAGTAAACATTGCTCTTCAGTATCTATGGTTATAACCATAGAACCCCTAAGATGTCCTATTATTTGATCTCGGTATGTGATGGGTATTCCTAACCTTCCCTTTGAATCAAGGCTGAGGTTGTGTATACCTTTAAAAAGATTCTCCATAATTCTCCACAAAATTACAAATAATGCCATTTATCAACACTATATGCCCTTATTTTAATTTATGCAAGCAAATATATGGCTAAATAGATGATTATTTAAAATAATGGGATTTCTTTTTATTTATATAAATCAATAGTTTACATAATTTATTTGACAGGTGAGAGTTAGTCTATAAGCCGGGTTCTGTCGCGTACGGCCATTTATCTTGGATTATTGTCACCAATAATCTCAGTAGCAGCAACCATGTGACTGTCTGGGATTAATCACAAATTCGCCTTGCTCCAAGCGGGGTTTACTTATGCCTGCCTTGTTACCTTAGCAGCGGTAGGCTCTTACTCTACCTTTTCACCCTTACCTATACATTAAAATAGGCGGTTATTTTCTGCAGCACTTTCCAAAACTCACGTTTTCCAGGTATTACCTGGCGCTTTTATCCCTGGAGCCCGGACTTTCCTCTATGCGTAAACATAGCGACCGTATAACTAACTCTCCCTGATATTATAAGATTTACATTGAAGTTATCAATCTATTTTCTGGCTACTAGATAAGCCACCCATGCTGGATCTGCGTCACATCTGGTAACTTTGTAAAATCTCTCTGTCTCCTCATCATTCTCATCGTCCCAGCCTTGCATGTAGATATCAACATGTCTAAATCCGGCCTCTCTTAGACATTCTTGAATTTCAGGTAATGTCCACAGCCTCCAGTTGTAGCTAAATGCCCTATTTTTCCTTGTCTTATCGGGGAACTCAAAATGGATATAACATTTAATTTCATGGGTTATCGGATTGAAAGATGATTGATCCCAAACATATGTAAAATCCTTATGCTTGGTTCTCTCTTCTAACAACTGATGTGCCTCATAACCACCGAACGCATCAAGCATGAATAGTCCTTTCTTTTTTAGTTGGTTATATGCATTTGTAAAGTATTTAATCAGCTTCTGTCTATCCTTAAATACAAAATAGCTAAAATTTGTGGCAAGAATACAATCTACCATATCCCCCTTGTATCTTGATGAATCACCATACTGTATCTTCATTCTAGAGCGTTGTTCGTCTTGCAGTCTATTTAAAGCCGTTTTTCTTGCAGCATTGATCATTTTTTTATCTAAATCTACTGAGACAGATGTATTATTTTTATTATCTAAAACCCACTCTGCCGAGATTAATGCTGAAGCACAGAAGTCTTCTCTTAGACTTCTGCAATTAGAGTTGTAGTATTTCTTGAATAATTTTTTAATAAAGCCTACTTCAAATTCTGGACATTGAACTGACTCCTCATAAAGTTTATTAATATCAGCTTTACGAGCAGTTAATTTCTCTTTTTTCATTATCGCTCCTATAGTCAAAACTTTTGATACTTTTTAATGGTTGATCAGAATTTATCACTGAATGTAAAAATTTTCTCCATTTTTTTGCGTAAGATGTTCCTTTATATAAATTTGTAAGATGTTTAAGAGCATATAACTTATTATGGTTATCCTCTGAGTCTAATTGATCTATATATCTACAAATAATCTCTCGAGTTGATAAATTATTATTAGAAGAATATATGTTTTTTTCAATTTCATTCAGAAACATTGGGTCATCATATATCTTTCTTCCCAACATGACTCCTCCGTAAATTCCAAGTAATTCATTTAAGTCTTCCAAATTAACTATGCCTCCATTGATATAGACATTTAAGTGTGGAAATATTTCCTTAAGCTTATATACATCATTATATCTCAAAGGTGGTACAGATCTATTTTTTCTTGTAGATAAGCCGTTTAGAATAGCGTTCCTTGCATGAATGTAAAAAGTTTCGCAGCCAGCTTTACTAGTTAGTTTCATAAATTTTATAATATCGTCTAGATTTTGATCAAAACCTAGTCCTAGTCTTGTCTTGATTGATACAGGTAAATCTGTGCAGGATTTAATTGATTCAACGAATTGAGCTACTTTATATGGATCTATTATCTGACATGCACCAAAACCTCCTTTAACTACTTTTGCACTGGGGCAACCGATGTTGAGGTTAATTTCATCAAAGCCAGATTCTGTTAGTATCTCAGCACACTCAATAAATTTTTTTGAATCATTGCCGGCTATCTGTGCCACAAGTGGGTGTTCAGCTTTATTAACAGTATAATTTCTTGCATTACCCCTAATTAGGGAGTCTACTGTAATCATTTCAGTGAACATAATTATATTAGGAGAGATTATCCTCACTAGTCTTCTGAAGTACTTATCAGTTCTTCCGACCATTGGCGCCAAGAATATTTTCATAATTGATTATATAAGTTATCTATTTAAAATTATCAGCTTATAATATTGTAATGTCTAATAAAATACAAAAAGATGATCTATCAATTGCTGTTTTATCAGGAGGAAAATCATCAAGAATGAACTATGAAGATAAGGGGTTGATTCAGTTTAATGGATTTTCGGTCTTATCAAGAATAACTAAACTCTCGTATAAGTATTCTGATGACGTTTTCATCATAACTAATGATAAGCATGAAGAATATGGAAAATTACATCCATATATATACTCAGATATATTAGATAATTACCAAGGGCCTCTCTCTGGTATTTATACTGCTTTATCAAAATGCAAAAATAGATACGTGATCATTCTTCCTTGCGATGGGCCTTTCATCAAGGAAGACTATTTCGAGAGATTTATCAACTACAGAGTAGATCAGAATATATTGGTAGCTAAGACTGGAGATAGGTTGCAACCCGTTTATGCGCGCTTGGAATCATCACTAAAGGATAATTTAAAAGTTTTTTTGGAAACTGGAGAGAGAAAAATTGATAAGTGGTATACTGCTTGCGGTTATGAAGAGATTTTGTATGAAAAAAGTGATGAAATGTTCATAAACATCAACTCAAAAGATGATATTGAAAAAAATAGGATTTTAATAGACAAACTATATGGATAAAAAAAGAATAGCTTGGTGCATAACTGGTTCAGGTCACTACCTGAGAGAATCGATTGATCTGATGTTAACAGTGAAAAATGTAGATTTATATTTAAGCAAAGCAGGTGAAGAAGTTCTCAAGTGGTATAATTATGACTTATCTATTTTCAAAAAAAATAAAATAAAAGTTTTCAAAGATATCACAGCAAGTGCATCCCCAGTAAGTTTATTATATGAATCAGTATATAAACTTGTTGTGGTATCCCCAGCTACATCCAATACAATAGCTTTAATGGCACAAGGTATTTCAGATAGTCTTGTTACAAATATGTTCGCGCAAGCGGGTAAATGTGAGGTGAAATCATTAGTCTTTGCCTGTGACACAGAGCCAGTTGTTATTACGCAAGCACCTAAAAAACTTGTGACATTGTATCCAAGAGAAATTGACCTCAAAAACTATAGAGCACTCAAAAAGTTCAAGAACGTTATTGTTGTCGATAATGTTAAATCTTTAAAAAAATATCTTACTAAACTAACAAAATGAAAAAAATACTATTCATAACTGGAAAATTGGCAGAGAAAGGTCTAAAAACAGTAATTGATAGTATAGAAGATAAAAAATTTTTATATGAAATAAAAAACTTAAACGTAAATGTTGCTGCGCTTTTAACTACAGAAATGATTGAGAGGAGAATTGGTGATGTTGATGCGTTTGATGAGATTATCATACCAGGAAGGGTAAGAGGAGATATTAAAGCCCTTGAAATAAAGCTGAGAAAGAAGATTATCCGGGGTCCCGATGAACTTAAGGATTTACCACTTCTTTTTGGAGCAAAGCCTATAAAGTATGATTTATCAAAGTTTGAGACATCAATATTTGGAGAAATAACGGATGCATTAAATATGAGTGTTGACCAAGTTATTGAAAAAGCCGAATTCTTTAGATCAGAGGGCGCAGATGTAATTGACGTTGGTTGCTTACCTAACAAACATTTCCCTCATCTTGAAGAGATTGTTCAAGAGTTAAAAAGTAGAAATTTTTATGTCAGTGTTGATTCACATAACACTGATGAACTTATCCGAGGTTCGAAAGCTGGTGCTGATTATCTACTTAGTATTAAATCAGAAACATATCACATACTAGAAAATTTAGATTCATACCCAATCTTAATTCCGACAGATAATAATATGATAGAATTTTGTAAACTAATTGACCGTGCTATAGACGATAAATTAATATTTATTGCTGACCCTATACTCGATCCAATATCATATGGCTTCACAGAGAGTTTAATGAGATATGTTAATCTCAGAGATAAATACCCTGATATTCACATTATGATGGGACTTGGAAATATAACAGAGCTAACACACGCTGATACATCTGGGATAAATATGATAATGCTGGGTATTATTGAAGAGTTAAAATTGAATCATATATTAACAACACAAGTCAGTAGACATTGTTCTACTGTTATAAGGGAGACAGACCTTGCAAGAAGAATTATTCATGCAGCGTCTGAGAATAACTTAACACCAAAACATATCAATGATGGACTTTTGGTAAACCATGGGCATAAAGACTATTCCTTTTCTTCTGACGAACTTATGGAAATGCAAAATAATATTAAGGATAAGAACTACAGAATATATGTGAATGATGATGGTATACATCTATTTAATAAAAGTGTCTATAAAATTTTTTCAGACCCGTTTGATTTTTATAATTATATTGAAGTAGATAATGATTCAGGTCATGCTTTTTATTTAGGGGTAGAGCTTGCAAGAGCACAAATTGCATACCAACTGAAAAAAGAATATCAGCAGGATGAAGAATTAAGCTGGGGTTGCTTAGTTGATAAAAAAGTTGATAATAAACTCCAGACCAAAGAATTAGGTCCAACTTTTAAAAAAAGAAAATGATTCATGAAGTAATTGTTACGACGATAAACAATGATGGGGATGTGCACATTGCCCCTATGGGGATAAAGTTTATTCAGTGCGAGAATCAGGAGTGTATTCAGATCTCTCCATTCAAGCCATCACAGACATTAGATAATCTTCTCAATACCAAAAAAGCTACAGTAAATTTCATTGATGATGTGAAAGTATTCGCTGGAATAGTTACAGGAAGGAAAAAAGATTGGGACCTAAGCCCACATTCAGAGAATAACGTTGCTCATCTTTCTGGTACTAATTCATATATGAATTTAGAGGTATCAAGTCATATTGAGGATGAAATTAGACCTAAAATTATATGTAATATTCTTAGTACACAGAATTTAAAACCCTTTATGGGGTTCAATAGAGCTCAATTTTCAGTAATTGAGCTAGCAGTACTCTCAACAAGACTAGGCATGATTGATGATGGCAAAATAAAAAGAGAATATGAGTATTTAAAAATAGGTATGGATAAAACAGGAGGGGAAAGAGAAAAATTAGCATGGAGCTGGATAGAAGATAAAATAGAGGATTATTTCAAAAGATGACTAAGATCCTTGCTAGTATTAAAGATGTATATGAAGCTGAATTAATATCTAAGTTTAATTTTGATATAATTGATCTGAAAAATGTAAATGATGGTGCGCTGGGTTATGTCGGAGATAAATCTGTAGAGAAGATTGCTAAGATATTCAGTAACCATAAAATAAGTGTTACTGCAGGTAATGATTCTAGCCCGCTGACTAAAAAACAATTAAGAAGAGTCAATTTCCTAGATCAATTAGGAATCGAATATATTAAAATAGGAATATTCGATACCAATTTATTACAAGATCATTCTTATTTTTTAAAATCAATAAAGAATTTTTCTATCAAAACTGTTGGAGTAATATTTGCAGACTTAATAAGGAGTGAGACTGAAATAGAGAAAATACTTACGCTAAATTATGATGGGCTGATGATAGATACAGCCTCAAAAAATAATCGCTCTACGCTTGATATTTTATCAGCAGATACCTTAAAGCTATTTGTAGAGTCATGTAAAAAATTAACTAAATTTTGTGGGATATCTGGTTCTATATCATCTATGAGATTTAAAGATGCAATTTCTTTACAACCAGACTTTATAGGTCTGCGAGGTGCGTTATGTTCTCATTCAAAGCGAGAAAATATTGATCCAATTATGTGTAATGATACTCTCAGACGTTTTAAACTGATCAATCAGAAAAAATATCAAGAAGCGGTTTGACTTTAGAAATTGTCTCATTATATTCACTACGAATATCAGAATCATTAACAATTCCTCCTCCACCCCAAAAGTATAAGTTATTATCTACAGTTAACATTGATCTTATTGAAATATTAAAGTCAGTTTTTTCATCAAAACTAATATAACCAATAGATCCGCAATAAATAGATCTATTATTTGGCTCAAGTTCATTGATAATTTGCATTGCTCTTAACTTTGGGGCGCCAGTGATAGAACCTCCTGGGAAAGCATCTCTGATTAGATTGTATATGTTTGATTCACTATCTATCTCGGCATGTATAGTACTCACTAAGTGATGCACATTTGCAAAAGTTTCTATATCGAAAAGTTTGTCCACCTTAACACTGCCTTTCTTACAATTCATTCCTAAATCATTTCTAAGTAAGTCGACTATCATTAAGTTCTCAGCTCTGTCCTTTTGAGAGGATTCAAGATCTTCTAGATTTTTTTTATCTATTACTAGATTATCTGACCTTGGTCTAGTACCTTTAATAGGCTTAGTTTCAACAATATTGTTTTTAATTGACAAGAACCTCTCAGGAGAAAATGATAATATCTTTCCAAATGGATAATTCATATACGCTGAATATGGGGCAGCAAAAGATCTATTTAAGTTTTTATATAGTTCATATTCATCTCCTTCATAGCTAAGAGAAAACATTTGAGATAGATTTACCTGATAACAATCTCCAGCCCTAATGTATTCTAATATTTTAAGAAGCTTCATTTCATATAAATCATAATTCATATTAGACTCACATCTAGAAGTGATTCGAAATGGAATTAAATTAGATTTAGAATTATGTTGGTAATTATTTATAATATTTTCAGTAATAGTATTTTTTTCATGATATAAAAGAAATGATTTTTCTTTAGAATAATCATAGATTACTGCCCAATCATAAACGCCAAATGCAAAAAGAGGTTGATTAAAACAATTATTTTTATTCGAAATGTTATGTAAATAATTGCCATAATCATAAGAAATATAACCTATTGCTCCTCCAGAAAATGGTATATCACTCTGAGTATTAGACTTATACTCACTCATTATTTCTCTAAGTAATTCGAAAGGACATAAATCGAATTTTTTCTTTTGTTCATCTTCATTTATCAGGAAGGTGCTATCATCTAAAAAAATGATTTTTTTCTTTGGTTTGGCCGATAATATATCAAATCTTTGATCCGGATACTTCCTGTTATTACTATTTAAAAATACAGACCAATCTTCATTCTTAATACTTTCAAAGACTTGTTGAGCTGGAATTGAAAAATCAAGCTGATGTAATTTATAGCTCATTAACTTAACCTATTTAAAACGAATGCAGGAAAAAGATTCGATAAATAATCACCATTAATTATGGTACTGTTTAGTATATCTCTAATATCTAAATAGTCATACTTATTCTGCATACACATATCACAAATAATTTTTGATCCTAAACCTAGCCCAACAACAACAAATTTGGAACGTTTAAAATATTTATCACGGTGGAAACATATTGTCTTGCGGATTAAATCAACTTGATTATTATAGATTTTTAAACATAAATTATTAATAAGAACTTTCTTAGATTTATCATAATCAAAACCAAAAGATCTAGATACGCGTTTATACGATTGTGATAATGAGTGACTTGAACCGTCAGATGACTTTGAGTAGATTTCTCGACCATTTAACTTACCCAAAATGATATTTATGTCTGACATAGATGAAAAATTTTCTGGGATAATATCATAAATTCTATTTTTAAATCTTATTTCACTGATATGTGCATATATCGGTGTCCTAGAGCAGCCTGTATATAAAAGTTCTTTTAAAGACATTCCCGTTATATCTGAGGTCCTTCTATTTAGAATTTTTCCATTTTTTATTATTGAGATATCACATGTAGTAGATCCAAAATCAATTAAAATTACATTATCTATAAGTTTTGATACATATAATGCAGAGGCATACCAGTTGTAAGATCCAACTTCATCCAGAGGAACATTATCCTTGCTATTCAATTTGCTTAATCCATGCTTTGAAAAAATATATGAATTATATTTAGACTTTTTTATTTGATTGAGAATATATTTTACACCAGCTCTCCTGTTATCAAAACAATCACACATTTCTGCTGACATTGTAAAATAGTTTACTACTGATGATCCTTTCTTATGATATTTTTTACAAATTGTTACAATTAGTTCACTTAATTTAGTGTAGTCTTTCCAAAAATCAAAATCGATAATATCATACCAAATTACATTAGATGTTTGTGATTCAACACAATACTTAATGTGTGCACCACCTAAATCCCATCCTATCTTAATTATATTAATTCTAGTCGGCATGTTTTTCCTGCGATGTTATTAAATCTGTTATATATATAATCTAATGAACTTTTTCTTTTGCATTTCTCTATTAGAGACATAGAAGTTGTATACCTTGAATTTATCTCGATTAAAAATAGCTCTCCTTTATACTCTATAAAATCAAAACCAACAAACCCCTTAAGATTTGGAAATACGCTTAATATATTATCGATAAAATTATATAGATGATTAAGAAACGAAGGATAGATATTAACTAGCAGAGCCTTCAATTTAATAGAATTTTTTTTATTTTGCATTATTTGTTTATTAACTGACATTATAGAATAGCTTTTATTAGATATATGCAGACTGATACTGTAGCTTTGACCAGGTATATATTTCTCAATAATTTTATCTTTAGTTTGTCCCTTATTATATTTAACAATTCTTGTATTCATACATCCACAACTGGTTCTATCTTTTTCAATGTATAGTTGATTTTTATGGTTTAAGTCAAAGTGATCAGGATTGCATATATTATTTTTGTTACAAACTTCTTTTAAAGCTAGCTTATCACTCGTTATCAAAATTGTTTCAGCAGATGAAAGATTAATGTTATTTACAGCAGGAGATATATTCTTCACAAAAGTGTAATAAATCATATCAGTTTCAGGACATATCGGTAGGTAGAAATCGTATTTATTTATGAAATTACTGTCATACATTAAATCTGGATTATTTTTAGATACTACAATTGCGCCTTTTTTATTTCTAAATCTATGTCTGTAATCACAAAGAAAATTTATATGATAATTGTTGGAATTAATAAGTGAATTTAGAATAATTTCAGCTTCAAAGAGTAAGCCAGTATCAACTTTCTTTTCAATGAGACCTCCACCTGTAATATACTCAAATATGAGAATTTTGTTCATCATGGATATTATACCCGCAATTGATCTAAAAAAAGGTAAAGTTGTAAAAGCTTCCCAAGGCGATAGGTCTCTATATAAATCAATAGATATTTCTACCAGGCATTCGTCAAATCCCATCACTTTTATTAAGGCTTTAATAATTACTTACAGACCATCAACGATATACCTTGCGGATTTAGATTCATTAGATGGAGATGGTAACAATATCGATATCATTTGCAGAATAGCTAATATGTTCAGAAATAAAATATTCTGGGTAGACGTGGGCGCTCAAAAAATAAAAAAACTTAATAAGAGGAACATAACCCCTATCCTATGTAGTGAATCTTGTGATGATATTAGGTTAATAAATTATGTTTATAAAGGTTATGTTCATTCATATGATTACAATAATAGATTTCTTGGAACACAATATTTTAAGAGACTGAATTCGTCATACAAGAAAAAAATTATATTTATGAATATTTCTGATGTAGGTAATGAAAAAGGTCCTGATTTTAAATACATACGTAGAATGATCAGATTTTCTGATACGGAATACTATGTTGGTGGAGGTATTAAATCTATTGTTGATTTACATAAGTTGAACAAAATGAATATTACTGGTGTTATAGTTTCATCGCTTTTGATGAGCAAAAAAACAAATGGTTATATTATAAAAAAAAGAGCCAGTAGATAACTGGCTCTAATTTGTCTAATCAAAGTTGATTATTTTTC